>Ga0247608_10000603_pt1 | contig 56190 bp, 42 predicted proteins | sample 176DNAGHGlowgp2_FD_193490 | JGI IMG/M metagenome (GOLD analysis project Ga0247608, IMG submission 193490) | Sheep rumen microbial communities from Palmerston North, Manawatu-Wanganui, New Zealand - 1766 DNA GHGlow gp2 | ecosystem: Host-associated > Mammals > Digestive system > Stomach > Rumen ... | reverse complement strand
CCTTCTGCTCCACCATGAAACTGACAAAGAGATTCTTGTTGGGCAGTTCTTCCTCATAAGAGTTCGACACAAAGCCGTTGAGCATATAGTCGTGCTCCACCGTCGAGTGGGAACGGATAGCCTCAAAACCACAATGATGGTTAGTAAACACGAGACCATCGGGACTTACGACCACTCCAGAGCAGAAGCCGCCAAAGTTCACGACGCAGTTCTTGATGGCATCGTCGCCTTCATACAGCGCACCGTATGGCAACTCATAGTTCTCCTGCTTCATCGTCTCGTAGACGGCATTGGGCAGGTTGTAAAGAGTCCACATGCCCTCATCGGCCTTTGTTGGGAGGGATAGGATGAGGAGAGACAGTAGGGATGTTAGGGTAATCAGGTTCTTTTTCATATGATATTACTTTTTGAATTTCTTTCCGATGACGGGGAGGCTGCTAAGGGGGAAGTCTTTCTTGATGATATAGGTCAGGAAGAGTCCTATGAGCAGTGTATTAATCAGTAGTTGCGCCCACATAGGGATCCTGTGCTGACAGGCTATCATGGGCCATGTGAGTATGGCTGTGATGATTACGTATACTGCAATATCTTTTATAGGATAAGGGATGGGGTTCATCTTCTGACCAACAAAATAACTCAGCGTCATAGCCGTACCATAGCCAGCTACACCACCCCAAGCACATGCCCAATAGCCAAACTTCGGGATAAACAGGATATTCACGGCCAAGAGCACCAGACAGCCGGCAATAGAGAACCACGCTCCATAAATAGTCTTATCAATCAGTTTATACCAAAACGAGAGGTTGAAGTAAACTCCCATCATGATCTCTGCTGCCATGACAATGGGCACCACACCTAACCCCTCACGATAATCGGCGCCAATGATATATTGCAATACCGGCATCCAACCTATCACACAGAGGAAGGCCAACAACGTGAAGATGAGGAAGTACTTCATGGCAGAGGCATAGTATTCCGACTTGTCGCTGTCCTTACTCTTAGCAAACACGATAGGCTCATAGGCATATCGAAAGGCTTGCGTTATCATCGCCATAATCATGGCAATCTTCACGCACGACCCATAGATTCCCAGTTGCACGTTGGCATCTGCTTCATCAGGATAGACCAGTGGGAAGATGATCTTATCGGCCACCTGATTCAGAATGCCGGCGATACCAAGAATCAGGATGGGCCATGAGTAGCTGAGCATACGACGAAGCAGGCTGGGGTCAAAATGCCAACGAATCTTGAACAGGTCTGGGATAAAGAAGAATGTGACAAGTCCCGTACAGAGCAGATTGATGAAGAACACATAGAACACCGAGGTTTTACCCAAAAGTACGAAATAGACCACATTCAGTATGATGTTCATGAAGATGAAAAGTAACTTTAAAGAGGCAAAACGCATGGCCCGTTTTTGGAAGCGCAGATAACTGAAGGGAATGGCTTGTAAGGCGTCGAGGGCCACAACGACAGCCATCATCAGCAGATAGTCAGGATGCGCAGCATATCCCAGGGCATTACTGATGGGAGTGATAAACCCAAAGATAAGCGCCAGGAATACCAGTGTCAGCGACCCCACCGTAGACATCACAGTAGAAAAGACGGTATCGGGCTTACATTTCTCGTCATTGGCAAATCGGAAAAGGGTTGTCTCCATGCCAAAGGTTAAGAGTACCAAGATCAGCGCAGTATAAGCATAGATGTTCGTGCTGATGCCATAGTCGCCCGAGTCTTTGGGCATATAGTGGGTATAGAGCGGTACAAGCAGATAATTCAGGAATCTGCCTACGATACTGCTCAGGCCATAGATGGCCGTATCCTTTGCGAGTGATTTCAGATTTGCCATTAGGGGTGATGATGAGGGTTGTTATCCAAAGAAAAGATAGGCAATCGCAATAGCTGCAATAATCCCTGCAAGATCCGCCATAAGTCCGCAAGCGACAGCATGGCGAGTCTTCCTGATGCCCACACTGCCGAAGTAGACGGCGAGGATATAGAAGGTGGTATCGGTGCTTCCCTGGAAGATACAACTCAGGCGCCCTATGAACGAGTCAGCCCCATAGGTAGTCATTGCGTCGACCATCATGCCACGTGCCCCACTGCCGCTCAACGGTTTCATCAGCGCCGTAGGAAGAGCCCCCACGAAATCACTGTTGCCGCCACAGGCTTCCACCGTCCAGCCAATGCCGTCGATAAGCATATCCATCGCTCCAGAAGCCCTGAACACGCCAATGGCCACGAGGATGGCCACCAGATAGGGGATGATGCGGACAGCAGTCGTAAATCCCTCCTTGGCTCCCTCGATAAACGAATCATAGACGTTCACCTTCTTCCGCATACCTGCCAAGATGAAGGCGATGATGATCAGCATCAGCAGGATGTTTGCCACAGAGGTGCTTACCTTGTTCATCAGCACGGAGTCGAGTTGTCCGAAGCCCCAGATGATGCCTGCCACCATCAATGCAGCACCACCTAAGGTCAGCAGGATGGTGCGATTCAGGAGGTTGATCTTCTGATAGAGGCTGGTGACGATGATGCCCGCCAAGGTAGAGAAGAACGTCGCCAACAGGATAGGGATAAACACATCCGTAGGCTGAGCAGCACCCATCTGGGCCCTGTACACCAATATGGAAATAGGTATAAGCGTCAGTCCGCTGGTGTTCAGCACGAGGAACATGATCATCGGGTTCGATGCCGTCACCTTCAGGTCCTCAGCCTTCTGCTCAGTCACCTTATTCTCATTCTTCAGTTTCTCGATTCTTCCATCTTCAATCTCTTTCAGCTGCTCCATCGCCTTCAAGCCTAAGGGCGTAGCCGCATTGTCGAGGCCCAGCATGTTCGCGGCAATGTTCATGAAGATACTTCCCGTTACGGGATGCCCCTTGGGGATGTCAGGGAAGAGCTTCGCAAAGATCGGACTCAGCAACCGTGCCAGCACGTTCACCACTCCACCCTTCTCGCCGATCTTCATGATGCCCAACCAGAGCGATAACACGCCTGTCAGCCCCAATGAAATCTCAAACGCGGTCTTCGACGAAGAGAACGTCGAGTCCATCATGGCTGGGAACACATCATAGTCTCCCAGAAACACCAGCTTCACCACCGCAATGACAAAGGCGATGATGAAAAACGCTATCCAAATATAATTCAATACCATACTGACTGCAAAATTACAACATTATTCCGATACTACCAAAGAATTACCCAAAAAAGGGCATCTGCTCTCGCAGCTGCCCCTTTCGGATTAGTTTTTAAGTACTTGATGAAATCGAAATTTACCTATTGGTCTCTATTTTTGCTGATACCAAGCCGTCCCGGCATTCCAGTCGTCACCGAGCTTGCCAATAACATACTGCTGGAACAACTTCGTGCCATCTGCCTTATGATACTTGGAGTCAATATCCTCACGCTCGGCGCACCACTTATAGTCGCTGCCTACGCAGACCTTGCTGGCCACCTTGCCTACTCTGGCTGTCAACAAAATATCTATTAGTTCTTTGTCTTCACCTCGTTTCGTAACGTAAACCGGGATGGTGTTAGCCAGTGCACGAGTGTTATAGACACCACTAATAGTGAAATCTACATACCTCTTTTCGTACTCTATAGTCCCATCCCAGCCTGTATTGATGATCGGATAAGAACTGTTGTATCCGAACTCCTTGTGGACCTCGTGGCCTGCCACGTACAACGGCAGTTCACCACCAGCAGCACGCAGACGGATAGTGGTTGTGCTGCCATCACAGAACACGTCGAACACCACATCGTTGAAGTCGAAGTCGCTGTTCTCGCCCACCGTCAGGTCCTCAGCGATGATACGGCAGACGAAGGTTCCAGGATCAGTGGTCTCCTCTTCTTCCGGATCTGGAATCACAATCGGGTCTTGTGGTTTTTCCGTCTTCGTACCAGTAACAGCAAATACCAAGTCGTTGAAGTCGAAGTCAACCCAATCTTCGAAACCTATGAAGGTAATATCATCGTCGCCAATCTTACTCTGGAAGACGGCCGCATGGGAAGTATGCGGATCCGTCACGCCATAGCCACCAACACCATAGCCAAAGGTGGTGGAGTGGATTTCGGCATTCATATCACTGTCGCAATAATAGTCAGGCTTCGTAGAGATTGTCTTTTTCTCGATCTTTGAAATGGACGTTGTTCCCTCTGTGGCAGCAGTACCTGTCAGGAATTCACAGCCATAGAATCCCAGTTTCGATCCCTCAGCATAGACAGCATACACATGATTGGCCTCGACAGGGAAGTCATAAGTTCCATTATACTTTGAAGACACCGTGATTCCATCATAGCCCGAAAGAGAGGTGCCACTTGTATTGTTCCAACCGTTTTGCCCCAAATCCTTAATATAGAAGCGCTTGTCTGCGTTTAGGGATACTGCGACTCTCATTACGCCTGGATTCCATGCCAGGAAATAATATGTTGTTGCCATTTGAGACAATCCTCCATTCTGACTTGTTCCTGAGGTATAAGCAGAATATCCGCTTACACTTCCATCCGACTTAGGTTTACTAAAGTAAGGAGTCGTTCCTAATTTCACAGTAACTGAACCCAAATCAAAGCTGGAGCCACAATCAAAGGGACCAAGAGCACTCGTAAAGACACCGTTTCTCTCCTTGGTCACATTGCCTTGCCAATCAGCATACTCAAATTCAAAGCCATAGAATCCCAACTTAGAGCCTTCTGCATAGACAGCATACCAATTCCAGCCTTCTACAGGAAAACTGTAAACGCCTGTAAAATCTGACGATACCGTCTTTCCATCAAATCCAGAAAGTGAAGTGCCCTCGTAATAGGACGAAGGATCATATTCATTGCCCAGTTTCTTGATATACAGTTTTTTACCAGCATTCAACTTGACGCCTACATTGATTTTACCGTCTTTTTGGGGACGGAAATAGTAACATGTATTACCACCATCCAAACTTCCGTTTACACCATTTCCTTCCATATACCAACCGAAGTTATTGCCTTCAAAAGTAAATGAAGATCCTTGCTTAACTTGGGTGAATTGTGGAGCACCAAGTTGATTGCCAAACCGAATCTGAACCTTACCATTAATATACCGATCGGAACCATACGCATAATACTCATCTGCAGAAACCGCAAACTTTCCCTGCGAAGTAAGGGATGCCTCTGTGCCGCCTGTCGTAGTCGTGACACCACCACTCTGATAAATATCATTCGATGCTCCGCCCCAAGTATTGCTAATCACGAAGTTGATCACATAATTTTCGGGAAAATCATAAGAGCAGTTACCATTAGCATCAACATACACCAGACTATAAGTATTATTATAGAGGTGAGTTTCACCTCCCTGACCAGGATTACTCATCTCGCCAAGTGAATACTTGGGCATCGCCTTAATCTGCTCAGCCGTAGGTTTCTGACCCACAGGATAATAGTAGTAACTCAGTCTGTCGCCAGAGTTAGAATAATGGTAGATAGGCGTCAAGGTGACACGGCCACCAGTCGTAACAATCGAGTAGCCCGTCGACTGTGCCTTTGCAAGATTATTCACATTCTCAGGAATCAAGCCCGGCTGTTCACCTGTTCCTACAATCACTTGCCTGGCGGCGGCGACAAATTCGTCAGAAAGTTCAGATGTGACAACTGTTCCGTGAACATCATAAAACCTGTCACTCCAACCAGAATTGTGCCAAGCGGCATAAGAGTTCATGAAGTCGAATGATGACTGAGGGGTGCCAGATTCTATGGCAGCATCCACACCCTCCCAGGCAAGAGCCATCTGGGCGTTATATGTATAGTCACCAACAGACACATAAGGCTGAGCCACGACAGCTCGTGTGCCGCTTGCTGCTGAGCCGAAGCCCCACGTCTGCGTTGCGGCGGGCTGGCCAAAACGGGTGATGAAAGCATTCTCGTAAGTCTGAATGATATCAGCCTCAGCGGTAGTTTCACCGTTGGTTTCCATCTCTTTGCTGCAGCCGGCGAAAAGGCCACTGAGGGCGACGGCTGTCAAGGCGGTCATCAAATACTTCTTCATAAACAATCCTTCCTGTATAAGCTTACACGTTAATATATTGCAATTATTTTGCAAAAATACGAATAATTCCTATACGAACCAACAAAAGTCGCAAATATTTAACAGAAATTCACCAAAAGGCACTAAAAAGAATTAGTACACAAGGTTGTGGACCACAAAGTTGTGTACCGACATCAAAAAGGCATATAATAAAGGGGCGCCTGCTCACGCAGACGCTCCTTCCCATGATAATTTAGTTTTTTTAAGTATTTGATGTATGTTATTTACCACCAGAGGATAGAACCATCTTTTACGCCTCTGCTAAAGTTACCATTTGAAACCTTATCAATGGAGACACGCTCACTGCAATAACCAACAGATGGATCCACAGCAAACTTAGCAGCAGGTTGGCCTTGTTTTGCATCTAAGGTGAAAGTCTTCCAAGTACCATCCTTAAGTTTCTTTTCAACTTGAATCAAAATACCACGACCGTCGTTAGCCTTATCAGCATTGTCAATGTGGAATTTTACTTTGTCGCGAGTGATACCTTTGCCTGTATTAATCATTGGATACCATCCTTTATCATCTTGCTTAAGTGAAGAATCAAACTCTTTGTGCACCTCCTGACCTGCTACATACAAAGGAAGCACACCACCTGCAGCAACCAAAGTAATCCAAGCTCCGTCACCTTCTGCATCAAACTTCACGTCGAATACAACATCGTTGAAGTCCCAGTCAGAATTCTCGATATCACCATCATCAGCAGTTGCCTCCAAGTCTTCAGCCATAATACGGACATCGTATTCCTTCTCAGAAGTCTTACCAGGAATGATAGATACAATCCAATCGCTATAATAATAGTCGCGGGTGATTTCCGGCTTGATCCAAGTAGTTGGTGCACCCTTAACTGGACGGTAGCCATCTTTAATCAAATTATCAATATATGATCTGCTGAATGTCTTTGCCACAATAGGTTGCTGCAAATCTTGCATACCACATTTGTTTTCAACACTATAAATAATATCACCGCTAATCATATTGGTAGCATTCTGATGCAGATACTTTACCTTCTGCTGATTATAGACATAATCACCATTAAGGCCTACGTCTGCCAACTTCTTCGCCTTTCCATCTAAATCCGTGCAAAGACCTATGGCACTAGACAAATCTGTAATTTTGAAATTATCGTCAGTGTACCAGTCATCTGGAGTCAACAGATCAAAATCGAAACCAACGAAAGCACGACCGCTTACTGAAGCACCTATTCCACCATTAGCCTCTGCCCATGCGTCAATGTCTGCACCATCTACCAGTTTGTAGTGGTCATCATATTGAATAGAGGGCTCTGAACAATAGTAACCGAATCCTGTGGCTTGCGTGTTAATCATATACATAATCTGATCAGCATGCTGATTATTACCCTGATCATTGAGATACTGTATTCTGGGATTGGTGTTTTCAACATTATAGTTCCATGACATAGTACCACCATTATAATTGCCCATATGGTCGTTAGGATCATTATTTGCAAAAAGCCTATCCATGTGGTTAGAACCATACTGTGGACTTGTCATACCAGCACTCTTATACTGCTCAGTTGTGTTAGCAGGGTTGGTATTCATGATATTCACATATTGGCCATTTTTTTCACCACCCTTGTAAACCTGCTGTACAAAATATTCTGTCAGGGGTTTACTACCACCGCCAGTAAGGAATTTATTGCTCTGGAAGTAAGCAATCACACGCTGCCTTTGAGCCTCTGTTATTACTTGAGGAACATCCAAGCCGTATCTAGATCCCCAAATGTTCGCATCTGGATTGTAACCACGAGTAGCACTTCTTTTCCCGAAGCCCCAGTTCTGATTTGGATGAACCTGACCAAAGGTCTTAATAAACGCTTGATTGTACTGCTCGTAAACACTAGCAATCTCCATCTCCTGTACGGCACCTGGGTCGTACAGATCCTCGGTCTTTGAACAGCTGGTGAAAGCTGCGCACATAGCAACAGCGGCTACACCTGTCATCAAATACTTCTTCATAAATTTAAAATTTTAATGTTATTAAATTGGTTTGAAATATAATTGTCTGTCACCTAAGTTTTGTCGATATTATCGAATGTGGTTGCAAAGGTACATATTTTATTTATACGATACAATACTTTGTGGGTTAAAAAATCTTAAAGAGCGCACAAACATTCGAAAGTTGTTACATTTCGTATGAAAAAAGTTGTTCTCGATAAACTCGGACACACGGAAAGCAACGATGTCTGGCAGAGAGTCTTTGCCTTCAAGACACCGGGCGGTTACATGGTTACAGCTGTAACCATGTAACCTTTTCCTCTCAGACGCAAAAGAATTGTAAACAAAATTCAATGATATGCCCTTGTTTTACAAAACGATTTCCATCTGTCTGATTTACAGCCTTTTATGATTGCCTTGATTTTAGGCTAAGGAAAGTCGGACTTTAGGCTAAGGAAACTCCGAGAAAGGTGCCTACTTTCTCCGAGAAAGGTGCCTACTTTCTCCGAGAAAACTCTATGCAACACAAATATGTAAAACAATTTCCAAGCCAACGGATAAAAAAGGTTACATGGTTACAGCTGTAACCATGTAACCGTTATGATGTCTCACAGGTGGTAATAGGGCAAAAATAGGGGTCAAAATAGGGGCGACTGCTCACGCAGCCGCCCCAGAGATTGCAATTGTATCGTATTTGATTAACTCTCGCTTATTGGAACAGCACTCTTGTAATGCCTGTGAGGGTGAAGTTACGGCCCTGAACAGTGAAGGTAATCTTACCGTTGCTGACGAAAGTGTTCAACGTTTTTGCACTATCTTCATCAAGCAATACTTCGACACAACCCTCACTTCTTGCCTCTTTCGTACCATCAGCATTGAAGACATAGTTCGGGAACTCACTGTCGATGAAGTATGGTGTGATGTTACCTACAGAAACAGAGATCCAAGCATCTGTTCCTATGCCTGAGGCACGGAAACGCAGGCGGTCGCCTGGATAGAACTGTGTAAAAGCTGGGGCATCTTCTCTATCTTGATTTACAAGATCTGCATCAGTGTTTCTCAAGTTCCATGAATCATCATATTTTAATTCACCACTCCAAAGATATTCCTCACCATCTGTGACAATCGTTCTCTGAGCCTTCATCACAAGAGGCAGTTTGAGACCATCCTCACTGTAAGGCACCTCTTCATCATAGGTGTAATTGTTATCCACAGTGCCCCATGGTTCTGCACCACCATCTTTCACCCACTTTCCAAATCCGGGATATGCCAGAGAGATATTCTTGCGCTCGGAAGCCCACTTCGTACCAACAGGAACCATGAACTTTCTTGGAACCCCGCCCCTTACGCTCTTCAGCTCTTGAATCTGTGTAGCAGTACCAAAACTTGAGATGATAGGTATCTTCTCAATGTATTTTCCATCATCTTGCTTGGCAACTTTAAACAACTTAAGGGTATAATAGTTATCTTTTTCATAGACTACGTTACCGATTTTTCTGTATCTTCTAACAACCATATTATCTGCTTTCAAATCTGCCGGTTGCCGTGACTCGTAACTACCATAGGTCGTAGACTTATTATCACGAGTATTAATCATCGTTGCAACAGAAGCTGGTTTAGGATTATCAAACTGAGCATGAACGTCCTTACCTGCTACGGTAATGGGAATCGTACCGCCTGCGGCCAGCAATTTCACGTTGGCATAATATTCAGTCTTTGCAGGTTCCTCGAGAGTTGTACCACTGTCGACTACTACTCCGTTGACCTTCTTTTCCCACCATTGTTTCTTATAAGTATATCTTGACCAAATGGTTGCATCGAACACCACATCATTGAAGTCAAGGTCTTCACGTGAAGACTGTCCCAGATCCTCACAGAACACACGACCCTGCTCAATCTGAGTCCATTCGTCAATATTTGTTTCGAATGTATTGTTATTAACCGTTGCTTGTCCTGCATTTGTAAGCGTAACAATCCAGTCGGAGAACACATAGTCACGTGCACCGATACCGTAATACCACTCTTGGAATCCCTTACCATAGACAGGGATACGATGGAGCTGAAGCTTTGCCTTGATCTTCGTCAGGTCGAGAACAGTATTCTGATCATTTACATTTTCCGTAAACCCTAAGTCAGTTAGGTCTTTCTTAGGAACATTCATTTTGGTTATATCACTCTGCTGAGAGAAATTGTCAGCAGTACCTGCCCAATTATTCTTGTTCGTCTGAAGGTAATAGACCTCCTCATCAAGATTGAAATATTGCTTAAGGGTTTGATTCCTCATTGCTTGATCAAACTTCACATAAGTAGTGCCTGTCCAAGCATATTTCACATCGTTGAAAATATCGCCCAACTTTGCAGCTACTTTATTTCCATTATCCCTATAATAAGGATCTTCTGCTGCCTCATAATCAAGTCCGACGAAAGAGCGATGCCATTTGTCATCAACTGCTGCGCCAACATTGTTAGCTGAATCTGCAGCCCATTTATCAATCACAGCTGCACTGGCAAGGGCACAGCAATAATTATGCTGGACAGAAGCATTTGACTCTGCAAAACCAACACGCTCAGTGCTTGAGTTAACCATCAGAGTGATTTGGTCCAAATGAGTCTTACCCGCTACATCATAATCATTAGCACTAAAACCTGTATTCAGAACCTTCAGAGGAACTCCACCGTTCCAATCACCATGATTAAAGTCGTTGACATGGTGCCTGGCCGTACCATCTGAATTCAATCCGAATGTCAGATGATCCATGTGATTACTACCCGTCACAACATCGCCATTACCCAATGTATATTGCTCTGGAGAAAGGCTCCCTGCAGTATTGGGATTCCCTTTATATACCTGCTGAACAAAGAACGTAGTATAGCCTGGGTCTTCGTAAGTAAGATAAGGATGAGACTGGAAATACATCCGAACTCTTAACTTCTGATCGGCTGTTAAAGCATCAGGAACATTATAGGCCTTACCACCGTTTTTTGTGGGATCACCCCATTCGTTAAGTCTCTTATCCGCACCCCCCGTTTCGCCATCACGCGTTTTGGCGTTGAATGCCATAAGGACATTCACACCCCCAAAGGGAACCGTGCGAGTGTACGCAATATCGCCATCGACATCGACTACCTGAACAACCTGCGATGAGTCGTTGGGGTCGATCTCAATCTTACCACTACTGAAGCCCCAATCCTGATAAGGATCGATCTTTCCATAAATCTCCTTGAAGACTTCCTCATAAGCCTTCGCTTTCTGCTCTGCGAGAGGAACAAAGTCGGACTCCTTCTCAGCACAGCCCACAACAAAAGCCCCAGCGAAAAGAGCCAATGCGCCGTTGATCAAATACTTCTTCATTGCAATAAACCTCATTAATAGATGTTACGTAACTATTTAAATAAATCGATTCGGGTGCAAAATTAAGCAAAATATCGATAACTTGTATCACTTTCTTTGTTAAATTCTTTAAAACAGACGAAAAAATGTCTTATTTATCTGATTATTTTTGTAATTTTGCCACGTAATAGCGATTCTATAAAAAGACAATGGTTATGAGAAATCTAAAATGGATACCCTTGTTGGGGCTGGCTGCTGTGCTGGCCATGCATATTTCCTGCAAGAACCACGACCTTTATGATGTGGATATTGCAAACGAGGTTAACGACAGTGTGATGCCTATCGACTCGGTGGATAGGTTCCACAACTGGCAGCTGTACAAAACGGCAACGGTGACGGTGAATGCCAACGACAACGTGGGAGCCCAGTGGGTGAAGATCCTGACTGCCGACCCCCGCCAGGCTGCTCATGCAGAGGTTGCCTCCCAGTCGCCCATCGCCGACGGAGGTTCCGCTAACCTGAGCTTCAACTATCCGAACATCATCGATACGCTCTATGCCGCTCTGGTCAGCCAGGAGGGGCTCTACACCGTGACACCATTCGTGCCAGGCACTCGGCAGGTGGACTTCTCTGCTCCCCGCTATCGTCAGCAGGTCATCAGTTACACGCCACAGCCGGAGGTGTTCGTCTACTGCTTTGAGGAGGAGATGCCGGATATCGTCAGTCCTGACTTCGACTATAACGATATCGTACTGCATGTGTCGTATGAGAGGACGGGGGCTCGCGTGATACAGTTCCATGTGAAGCTGGCTGCCGTTGGCACCAATGTGCCTGTGTCTGGGGCCATCCATCTGAAGAACTTCAAATACGGCGATATCGAAAGCATCTCAACCGTTGGCAATGCCTCGTTCAATGTGAACAACTTGGGTGTTGAGGTGCCCAACCAGATTCTCACGTTACAAAAGGACAAGGATCTGCTGCTGAAAGCCGACAACGACAGCGAGGATGCAGTCATCAACCTGTTCTGTGACGCCCACTGGGCTACAGGCGACCTGCTGACGGAGGACTATGGCCGTATGCAGCGCAAACGCTACAATGTGACCAAGAGCAGCAGTACTGAGACGCAGATCATGGTACCTCGCGAGGTGACTTATGTCGTTACGTTCAAGGACTATGTGAACATAGAATACCTGAACTTCGACCTGATAGACCCGTTCATCTTGAAACAGTTCATGAATGCCACCTTTGAGGTTCATCCCTACGATTACCGCAAGGAATGTGTATTCCATGAATATCCGATAGACGACAGGATCAACCGCGTACCTTGGTCGCTGACCATCCCCTACAGCAAGTTCCGCCATCCTATTGAGGGCGTAAACATCGGCTTCAAGAAGAAGAAAACGCTCGGCTTTGGTGCCTATGGCTATTACGGTCACTCCTTCGGAGAGTGGTCGATGAGCCGCTTTAATGCGCAAGACTGGTATCTGAACGAATACGCTACAGAGAACCAAGTCTACTAAAAAGGCTCGGATTATTCAGAAGGCTCAGGAGATTCGGATGCTCTTACTCGTCGGATAATGTCCAACTGACGACTTTCGTTGCTACGGCATTTGCTGGAGCGTACCAATTCAGGTTCGTCAGCATATCAGAGGCCCATGAGCTGAACTGTGGATAGGCCACGCCGATGTTCACACCTTCTGTAGGCCAGAACCATCGACGGTCTTTACCACCATTGATGACGATGAAAAGCGGAGTCTCGCCCGTCTGAAGGGTGCTGGCATTACCATCGCCGTCAACGGTCTTCAGCGAGAAGTTCAACCTGTCAATGCGAACCTTGCCGTCGGAGAAGGGTATCTCACCCAACTTGGCAAACACACGGGAGATGGATGAGACGTTGGCCGTCTTCGATACTTGCACACCTATGACGCTATGCACCTCGTCGCCAAAGGGCTCTCCATTGTAGAGCACATTGGTCTTGATGGTATTGCCTACACACATCACCTGAACGTTGGAGACATAGGTTCCGTCACCACGATCGACAGGCACAGTCACACGCAATACCACATCGTTATAGTCATAGTCCTTTAGCGTCCCCTCTATGGTCTCGAAGCCATAATACACAGCATTGCCGACGGGAACGTCAGAGGCCAGCTTCTGCAGATAGGTCGTACTCACTGTCGGCGATGTGCCGTAAGTACAAGTCTGGCGCGAAGCATCACCACAGCCGCAGTCGCTGACAGCCTCATTCCATACAAGGGCATCCTTGTTGCCCACTTGCGCCCAACGGTAGTTGTTGTCGTTGATGAGACGGGCCTCACAGGCATTCATCCAACTGTAGAGCAGAAGATTGTTGGCATTGAGATGATCCGGGTCATAGCCGATGGGGAAACTGGTGGGTAGCACAAGCTCCACATGGTCGAGCAGATAAGTGTCTGCCACACCATCAGTCGTTGTACAGGCTTCACAGTTGTCAACCTTCAAGACAGCATTAGCCGTAAAATGCTCACCAACGGGCCCCCACACACCAAAATTATCAATGCTGATGGCATCGGCCTGCAAAATGGCACCATTACCCATATAGACCACACGGCCACCCTCGCTGTTGCCGTCAAGCACCAAAGAGGGAGTATAGGTATAACTGCCATCTGCCAGACGACTGCTGGCACCCAGCGTCATCTGGTTGCTGACATTCAGGTAGGATGCGTTCTGCAGAGAGAGGTTCTCACCCTTGATTTCCGAGAGCCAGGCACCACCATGATTGATAAACACACCCTCGCTTCCCTCGCCGTTGGCGAGACAGACGACAGAGGTGGGAGTGGAAGTCTCGCGACCCAGAACGCCAGAGTTATAGAACGAACAGCCTACGATACGGATCTCATTGGCACTGATGATGCCAGCATTATAGCAATAGGAGCCTGTACCTGTGGCATACTCCACAGCACCCTCTCCAGTAATCTCACCACCAGGCAGGATGTAGATGTTGCCCGTCTCGCCGGTTCCAAAAGGCATGGCACTGAGTTTCAGGCCCTTGGGGACAATGATCTTGCCTCCGCTACCTACGACAATGGCATTACCATTGGACACACGCTGGTTGAAGCTCAACGTCCAAGTGCCAGACACATAGACACCCATATTGCCACGAATGCCGAGCGAAGGCAGGTAACCGTTGAAGTCGTCGCTGATACTCAGGCGCAGACGATCGTTACCCTCTGGCTCTCCCTCAAGTGAAGAAGCCTCGACAAACGGGCCTGTGGTATAGTCGGAGACATCAGGGAATTCCATCACAGGGACGCTCCAACGGTCGCCGGAACTGTTAGTGCCAGAAGCATTCCCACTGCTGGGAATCCTTCCGCTGAAGACGATCTCTGTTCCTGAGACTTTCGCCGTAAAAGGCTTGCAGACCGCATGACCGTCACTATCGTAACATGCGGCATAGAGCAATGCGTTGTTTGCAGGACGGGAGATGGTGATGGTTTTCGACTCCCCTGAACGGACTTGCGCCATACCCAAATAAGCAGCCTCACTGTCGTATAGTGCAGGCGAAGGGAGTATATAGACATTATAGGCAGAGGTGTTGCCATAGTCGACGGCGATCTTTATATCCAGACCGCTGGCTGTGCTCCAATCCTGTCGAGAGTCTATCTCATGACCGCCCATGACAAGCGCCTTGAAGTTATCTATGAAGTCTTGCCCGCTGTCTTTGGAATCTTCTTTTGAACAACTGACTGCCGTTAAACAAATCGCAACAGCAACCAAACAACATATCCAACTCTTCTTTTTCATAACTGCGAAAGTTTGTATATCATAAGATGCAAAGGTAGCTATTAAAATTGAGACGGGTCTCGGATTTACATAATTTAACGCATTCTTGCGATTGCTGGTGACATTATGGAAACTTTGAGGTCGGAAATGTGGAACATTTATCGGCTATCACATAAAAAGGGCATGGAGGTTACAGGAACTTCCATGCACTTAACAAGCTATGAAATCGTTTTTAGTATTACTTCATGTAGAAGGCGAACTCGAAGTCAATGCCATTCACAGCGCCCTTGAGTATCAGTTTACAGCTCTCAGGACTCTTCGTGAACTCCACTGCTGCATTACCCGTAAACAGCGAGATGGCATTCTGCTTGTCGTACCAGTTGTAAACCAGTTCGCCGCTGTTCATGTTTGACCAGCGCCAGGAGCCCACATCGTCGTTACGATTCTGGTAGTTGATGGCGAACAGGCCTTTGGAATCGAAATAGATGCCCTCGACGATGGTGTTGGCATCAAACTGATCCTTGAGCTTTCCAAAGTTATTCTCATACCACGCCTTGACCTCTGCCAGGTTGACGGGACCCTTGAACTCCTTGCCGAGCGTCTTTCCTTCGAAAACAGCACTGGCAATGACCCGCTCTACTTTCCACGGACGACTGCACAGATTATCAGTGAAAACACCTGATGTCACACTACCCGATGTGTCAATGGAGCCTGTCGTCTTGATCGTTGTACCGTTCTGCCACGTAATAGTGACGTCGACGTTCTGACCTGACTGTTCGACAGAGATGGTCATTCCATTGTCGAACACATACTTGCCACCGCTATATGTATATTTGCCAAACTCATAGGGTTCAAAGCCTGAATCCGCACGACTGCCACGTGTACCTGCAGTACCAGCTTGACGAGTAATCATGAAACCACCACTCTCCATCATGCGCAACTGCTTAATTCCCTCGCTGTTGTCCTTGATGTTAAGCACCTTAGCCTCTTCCTTATAAGGAGGAGCCGTGAGCGTGACAACGCCACCGCTCTCTTTTCCGCCATTGTCGTCGTCATCCTTCTTGTCACATGCGGTGACAACAAACAAGCCTGTGGCCACTACGGCCATCATCATCAATATCTTCTTCATTATCCTTTTACCTTATTAATTATTAAAAGATTCTATACGTCAGTCTGATGGTCAGCACAGGCCATACCGGGAACTTAGAGATCACGTCGTAATACTTGTTGCTCTCATCGCCCAGGTCCTCTTTCTTCACTTCAAGGTCCATACCTGTCTGCTTCTCATATACCTTCGGCTTGCCCCAGAACTGCACACCGAAATCGCCACTCACGCCAAAGCGCTTGCGGGGAACTTTACGTCCGAAGCCGAAGCCGACATAAGGACGGAACTGATTCACCTTGATGGCACCATGCGCATAACCGTCTTTGTCGAAACCCACGATGTAATCGCCGATGACGATACCCTCACCCTCGTCGAAATCCTTCACAGGCGAAGTATTCTCCAGCTTCACAATCTCATCAGTACCAATGTAGAATCCGGCTGTGGCGTGGAAGGAGTACTGCTTGAAGGGATAGAAATCGAACAACAGATGGCCTGTGCCCATGTAGTTCGTTCCCTCCGCCTTGGTCTTGCCGCGTGTCGGCTTGCCCTTGGCACGATAATCCACATCCTCAGAATACTTAAATCCAGAGAAGAAATTGTATCCCGCACGCACCTGCAGGAAGTCGGTCACAGGAGCTGCCACGTCTAATCCGATACCTGTGGTACCCAAAGTCAGACCAACAGACAAATGGTCAAAGAGCCCGTACTCCTCTACTCTGTCCTGTGTCTGTGCCTGGACGGGTTGTGCAAACAGCATCATTGCAAAGGCTATAATAATAGCCATACTGACTTCTTTAGTTTTTTTCATAAGGTTTATTTGTATTTAGTGAAACATTAATAATTATTTAGGCACAAAAATACAAATTAAGCTTTAATTTTGACTAACAATTTACAAAAATCGACTATCAAAATGCGTTTTGAGAGTCGATTCTGCCTATTTCTGCTTTCTTCAGCCCCAAAACCAAGGAGGTTTCTGCCAATATCATGGCGGCTGGAGAAGGACAGCCGGACACTAGAGGTTTACAGCAGCGAAAATATAGTACCCCAAAAAGGTCACCTGAAACCATAAAATAAACAGAGAGTCACGAAACAATCGCAACCCTCTAGTTTTCAGAAGTGGACCAGGTAGGGCTTGAACCTACGACCTCCAGATTATGAGTCTGTTGCTCTGACCAACTGAGCTACAAGTCCCTGATTCGGGCTGCAAAGTTAATGGAAAATCTTTAATTATCCAAATTTTTAGGGCGAAATAACAAAAAATAAGTGGAAATTAAGTACCTTTGCACGCCAATGGAGATAATTCGTAACATAAAAGAGCCTGGAATGCTGGTTAAGAGCGCTGCCACGATCGGTGTGTTCGACGGTGTTCATGCTGGTCATCGGCAGGTGATCAAACGCCTGATTTCCGACTCCCAATCCCATCATCTGGCTTCGATGGTCATCACCTTTGACCGTCAGCCCAGGCAACTGTTCGATCCAGACTTTCGTCCACAGTTGCTGACAACACAGAGGGAAAAAGAACGGGAACTGGAGCGTTTAGGCATCGACTATCTGGTGGTGTTGCCATTCACCAAGGAGATTGCTTCGCTCTCTGCTTATGAATTCATGCGGAAAATCCTTAAGGAGAAGCTGAACGTGCAACTGCTCATAACCGGCTACGACAACCGTTTCGGCCACGACAGGACGGAAGGGTTCGAAGATTACGTACGCTATGGAGAAGAACTGGGTATCAGGGTGCATCGCGGCATTGAATTGTCGATTCAAGATTATGATGTTTCCGTCAGTTCATCATCAGTCCGCTGGCTGCTTTCCGAGAAAGGAGAAGTGGACACTGCCGCCGTCCTGCTAGGGCATTATTACCAGCTCACAGGCAAGGTCATGCCAGGCGAGCATATTGGCCATCAGTTGGGGTTCCCAACAGCTAATCTACAGCCCGATGATCCTTTCAAACTGATTCCTGCCAGCGGTGCGTATGCTGTAAGGGCCACCATTGGCGACCATCAGGAACAGTGGCCTGCGATGATGAATATCGGCACACGGCCCACATTCGACGGTAACAGCCGGACATTGGAGGTGAACATCATCGACTTTGACGGCGACCTCTATGGGCAGACCATCACTATAGATTTCGTTGCAAGGCTGCGTGAAGAACGGCACTTCGACTCGCCAGAGGCATTAGTAGCCCAGCTCCACAAAGACAAGGCTTTGACTATGGAGTTGTTTGCCAAGACTGATTGATATATTCCTAATACATTATTATATATTAAAATGAAAAATGCCATTATCTATCTCGTCGTGTTCCTGGCCATTCAGATAGGAGCAGGCATGATTGTGAATGCCTCATGGATGTTAATAAGTGGAAAGAGCGCTTCGGATAGTGCCATGGGACTCATCGTCACGACCGTATTATCAAGTGTCATCACGATAGCCGTTTTCCTGATGGCTAAATGGAGTGAGGTGTCAAGGCACTGGATCAGAAAGCGCCCCTGGATAACAATGGCATGGTGTGCCGTTGCTGCCTTCGGCGCAATCATCCCTTCATTATGGTTCCAGGAGCACATGCCAGAGTTGCCGAACATCGCCGAAGAGACTTTCGATATGATTATGAAAGACCGCTTAGGCTATCTGTCTATAGGTTTGCTGGCTCCGTTAGCAGAAGAGCTGGTGTTCCGAGGAGCCATCCTGCGGTCGCTCTTGCAATGGACAAGCCGCTCATGGGTCGCCATCGCCATCTCAGCCTTTCTCTTCGCTGCTGCACACATGAACCCAGCCCAACTGCCGCATGCCTTCCTGATAGGTCTGCTCTTAGGCTGGCTGTACTACCGTACCGACAGTATCATTCCCGGCATGGTGTACCACTGGGTAAACAATTCTGTGGCTTATGTGATGTATAACCTCTATCCTGACCCAGACCTCACGGTGACACAACTATTCGGCTCTGAGCGGACTGTGCTGATGGCTGTAGGCTGCTCGCTCTGCATCCTTCTGCCTGCCCTGTTCCAATTGAATATGAAGCTTGAGAAATAAAGAATGATAAACGAAACGGGCTGCAACCTATTTGGTCGTAGCCCGATTCTTTTGTTAGTACTTAATAATTTGAGAGAAATGAAACTTCACAGTTTCTTTTGTTTAATTTATATAGAAAGCATAGAAAAAAGTCACTCTATATAGGTGGAGCTCTCTTTTGCCGGCGCCTGAAGCAGCGTATCGGTTACATTCTCCGCCTGAATGGTTGTCAACACATTGACCGTATCGGCCATCTGCTCATGAGCCTTGACATAGGCATCGCGGGGATCTTCCCAAATATCCCATGGTGCCTGAGCAGCATTACCCAGTGTAAGGATAATGGCGACGATGGCAGCAGCTTTGAACAGAGGCATCAGACGACTCTTCAATGAAACGGTCTTGGCTATGGGAGCTTCACCTGTCATCTCCAAGATACGTGCATCGAAATTCTCACCAAGGGGTTCTTCCTTCTGCAACTCACAGCGGAAAAGATCCCCGTATTGCCGAAGGGCCTCTGGTATTTCCTGAGTATCCGGCTGGCTGAAGAACGTACGGAGAATAGCTTCCTCCTGTAGAGTGGTCTCACCCTCCCAGTAGCGTTCCAATAGCTGTTCGATGTACTTATAATCCATAATTCTCTGTCTTTATAAATTGCTGCTTGATACTCTGCCTGGCCCGGAAGATATTGATTTTCACCTGTTCCTCTGTGACACCAAGTATCTGCGCGATTTCCTTATAACTCTTGCCTTCGAATTCACGAAGTTGCATACAACTGCGTTGCTTCTCTGGCAGACGATCGATGAGCTGCCTGACTAGTGCGATACGGTCGCGCTGCATGGCCTGCTCCTCGGGATTGGATGAATAACTGTGGTCGGCTGTATCGCCACCCTCTTCCAGACTTGGGTTCTGGTTTTCCGCTTTCTTCATCTTGTCTAACGAGATGTTCCGGCAGATAGTGAGGCAGAAGGCTTCGATGGAGTCTATCTCTTCCCAGCGGTCTCGCCTGTTCCAGACCTTGATCATCGTTTCCTGAACAACGTCCTCCGCTTCCGCTGGATTGAGAGTGATGCGGAGCGCGAGCCTATAGAGCTCATTTTTCAGCGGCAGGATGTCATTGCGGAAACTGATTTTTTTCATCCTCTCTAAATTAAATGACGATTGGGAAACGGAAAAGTTACACGAAAATCTATTTTTTTGTTTACAGTTTACGGTTTACAGTTTACAAGTGAATACCTGGCAAGCCATTTGCGAAACCTTTTACAGCCTTTAGAACTAATCATCTGTAAACTGTAAACCGTAAACTGTAAACCGTAAACTATAAACTAATAACAGTACCCGACTGTCCGTCGAGGGCAGTGGCAAGTGTGATGATGACACGAGCGACACCGGCATCAATGGCAGAAAGGGCATTCTCTATCTTCGGCAACATACCACCGCTGATGGTACCGTCGTCCTTATATTTAATAAAGTTTGCGCGCGTGATAGTCGGAATCACCGAATTCTCATCGTCAGGATTGCGGAGTACGCCTTTCTTCTCAAAGCTGAAGATTAGTGTCACGTCATAATAGGGAGCCAGAGCCTTGGCCGTCTCGCTGGCGATGGTGTCAGCATTGGTATTGAGGATGTGTCCCTGTCCGTCGTGTGTCAGCGGTGCCATTACGGGGGTGACACCTTCCTCTATAAGACGGCTGAGCATAGAACCGTTAGCACTGTCGACATCTCCCACAAACCCAAAGTCAACACCATCTTTCAAAGGACGCTTGTGGCTGCGGATGACATCCATGTCAGCACCTGTGAGTCCAAGAGCATTCACGCCATTGGCCTGAAGACGGGCGACAATACTCTTGTTCACCAGTCCGCCATAGACCATCGTCACCACATTTAGCATGTCGGCATCGGTAATGCGACGGCCATTCACCATCTTCGATTCGATGCCGAGGGCCTCTGCCACCTTCGTAGCTTTGCGGCCACCACCGTGCACCAGAACCTTCCGGCCTTCAATGGCACTGAAGTCCTTCAGCAACTGTGAGAGCTGGGTCTCATCTTTCACGACGGCCCCACCCACCTTCACGATTGTCAATCTCTCTTTCATCTTTCTATATTTTTTGGCACGGATTACACTGCTTCATTTTACACGACAGCCGTGTCTCTATAAAAGAGCCGTGTAATCCGTACCGAATCATCTATTCCAGATAAGTGTATCCATAAAGCCCGGAGCGGTAGTTCGACAGGAACTCCTTACCCTCTTCGAGCGAGATCTTTCCCTGCTTCACACTCTTGGCCACCCATACCTCCAGCTGACGGACGAGTTTCTTGGGATTATACTGCACGTATTCGAGCACCTCCTCCACCGTCTCACCGTCGATAATCTGATCGATATGATAGCTACCGTCCTTCTCGGAGATATGGACGGCGTTGGTGTCGCCGAAGAGGTTGTGCATATCGCCGAGGATTTCCTGATAGGCTCCCACGAGGAACACCCCCAAATAGTAAGGCTCGTTCTTCTTGAGGGGATGGACGGGCAACGAGTGGGTGTTATGGCGATTAGTCGTGAAGTTGGCTATCTTACCATCCGAGTCACAGGTGATATCCTGAATGGTGGCATTGCGTGTCGGACGTTCGTCAAGCCTCTGGATAGGCATAATGGGGAACACCTGATCTATGGCCCAGGAGTCGCTGAGACTCTGGAAAAGCGAGAAGTTGCAAAAATACTTGTCAGCCAACAGCTTGTCTATCTTCATGAGCTCCTCTGGGATATGCTTAAGACTCTTCGCCAAAGCGTGTATCTCATGACATACACTCCAATACATAGCCTCAACCTCTGCACGGGTCTTCAGGTCGACAATGCCATGCGAGAAGAGGTCGAGCACCTCTTCGCGGATCTGCTCCGCATCATGCCAGTCCTCCAGCACATTGCGGGGCGAGAGATTATCCCAGATATCATACAGGTCTTTCACCAACTGGTGGGAATTCTCATCGGGCTCAAACTCCTCTGGCATCTCTGGAAGTGAAGCCGTTTCCAGCACGTCGATGACGAGCACGGAATGATGGGCAGCCAATGAGCGCCCACTTTCTGTGATGATATTAGGATGAGGCAGATTGTTCTTGTTGGCTGCATCGACGAAAGTATAGATACAGTCGTTGACGTACTCCTGAATGCTATAGTTGACGGAACTCTCGCTGGACGGTGAACGGGTACCGTCGTAGTCAACACCCAAGCCACCGCCACAATCGACGAAATCCACATTATAGCCCATCTTATGCAACTGGATATAGAACTGAGAAGCCTCGCGAAGAGCTGTCTGGATACGACGGATCTTTGTAATCTGTGAGCCAATATGGAAATGGATGAGTCGCAGACAGTCGCGCATACCCTTCTTGTCGAGGAAGTCGAGAGCCTCCAGCAGTTCAGCACTGGTAAGACCGAACTTCGAGGCATCGCCACCGCTCTCTTCCCATTTGCCAGAACCTGATGAAGCCAGTTTGATGCGGATGCCGATATTCGGACGAATGTTCATCTTCTTGGCCTCTCGGGCAATGATCTCCAACTCGTTCATCTTCTCTACCACGATGAAGATCTGCTTGCCCATCTTCTGAGCCAACAGGGCCAGTTCGATATAACTCTCGTCCTTATAACCATTACAAACGATAATAGAGTCGCTCTGGCACTGCATAGCGATGACGGCATGTAGCTCTGGCTTCGAACCTGCCTCAAGGCCGAGGTTGAACTTCCGGCCATGGGAGATGATTTCTTCTACCACAGGTTGCATCTGGTTTACCTTGATAGGATACACCACATAGTTCTCACCCTTGTATTCATATTCCTCTGCGGCCTTCTTGAAACAGCTCCAGGTCTTCTCAATACGGTTGTCAAGGATGTCTGGGAAACGAAGCAACACCGGTGGTGTGACATCACGTAGAGCCAACTCGTCCATTACTTCCCGCAAGTCTATCTGCGTGCTGTTCTTACAAGGAGTCACATAGACATCACCTTTCTCATTGATCCCAAAATAAGATGTGCCCCAACCATTGATGTTGTAGAGCTCCTTCGAATCGTCAATGGTCCATTTCTTCATATTCCCAAAATATCTTTTAGTTTTTCGACACTGTATTTTATCTTGTCATAACTGTCCATCAGACTGACATCAAGCGTATAACGGGCTTTGGAATAATAAGGTTCCCGACGCTCCAGCTGTTCACGGATAAACGTCAACAATTCTTCCTGACTCTTCCCCTTGATGAGCGGACGCTCCACACGAGCCATCTGCAGATGCTTATACAGCACCTCAGGCGCTGCCTTCAAATAGACCACTTGCCCTTGCTGGTTCAGATAGTCCATATTGTCAAAGAAGCAGGGTGTGCCACCGCCACAACTGATAACGACATCCTCAAACTCAGCTACCTCATGGAGCATATTATACTCGATTTTCCTGAAGCCCTCTTCTCCTCGTTCAGCAAATATCTGTGCAACGGTTTTGCGCATCCGGCTCTCGATATACCAGTCGAGGTCATAGAAGATGATACCTAGTTCCTTGGAGAGCGCCTTGCCGACGGTTGTCTTCCCGGCACCCATATAGCCGATGAGGATGATACGCTTCATATCAGCTCTTCTTCACTGGAACAGCGTTAATCACCTTCATACACTCCTCGAGGGTGAGCTCTGCAGCCTTCTCATGCATACTCTTCGGCAAACGATAGTTCTTGCCGTCATAGACGAGATAAGGTCCATACCGACCGTTAAGGACTTCAAGCTTCGGATCCTCATCAAACTTCTTCAGGTGCTTACGGTCATCCTCCACCTGCTTCTCCTTTATCAGCATTATAGCCTCGTCGAGCGTGATGGCCATAGGGTCAACACCCTTCGGGAGAGAAGTGTATTTACGGTCGTGGAGAACATAGGGGCCGAAGCGTCCTGCTCCAATCGTGACAGGCTTTCCTTCGTAGTCACCTAATTCACGAGGCAGTCTGAAGAGATTCAATGCCTCTTCAAGTGTGATAGTTGTCATGCTCTTGTCCTTCGGCAACTGTGCAAAAGCAGGTTTCTCTTTATCATCGGCAGAGCCAATCTGGACAACGGGGCCAAAACGTCCGATTTTCACAAAGACAGGCTTTCCGCTCTTGGGATCCTTACCTAAAATCCGTTCACCAGCCTTATGCTCTTGACGGCTGTTGATGGTACGTTCTACCGTTGGCTCGAACTCCTTGTAGAAGGAGTGCATCATGTCAGTCCACTTCTCATCGCCCTCAGCAATCTTATCGAAATCCTGCTCCACCTTGGCGGTGAAATTGTAATCCATAATCTCATTGAAGTTCTTCATCAAGAAGTCGTTAACCACTATACCGATGTCTGTTGGAATCAGTTTCCCCTTCTCAGAACCAACAATCTCCTTGCGGGACTTCTGGGTAATCTGCTTACCCTTTAAGGAATATACGGTGTAAGAACGCTCCTCGCCCTTCTTGTCACCTTTCTGCACATATTCGCGCTGCTGAATGGTGCTGATGGTAGGAGCATAAGTTGAAGGACGGCCAATGCCCAACTCTTCCATCTTATGCACAAGGCTGGCCTCAGTATAACGCTGGGGACCCACGCCAAAGCGCTCTGTAGCGTTGATCTCACGACGAACCAGTTCCTGACCCTCACGAAGCGGAGGTAGCGTGTGACCGAAGTCCTCCTGCTGCTCTTCGTCGTCCAGAGACTCACGATAGACCTTGATGAAACCGTCAAACTTCACGACCTCACCCTGAGCCACAAATTCCTCATGACTCCTGACTCCAGACACCAGGTTCTTGATGGCAATCGTCACTGTGGTCTTCTCCATCTCAGCATCTGCCATCTGACTGGCAACCGTACGCTTCCATATCAGTTCATACAGGCGTTTCTCCTGGGTAGAGCCTTCTATCTCTGCCTTGTCCATATAGGTAGGACGGATGGCTTCGTGAGCCTCCTGAGCACCCTTTGAACTGGTGTGATACTGGCGGGTCTTACTGTATTCCTTGCCATAAAGACGGACAATCTCATCCTTGCTGGCAGCCAGACAGAGACTCGACAGATTGACAGAATCGGTACGCATATATGTTATCTGTCCGTTCTCGTATAGATGCTGGGCCACCATCATCGTCTGACTGACGGTGAAGCCGAGTTTCCGAGCGGCCTCCTGCTGTAAGGTTGATGTAGTGAATGGAGGAGCCGGCGTACGCTTGACGGGCTTACTGACTATACTCTCAACAGAGAATTCGGAGGCCTTGCACTGCTCCAGGAAGGCTGTCACCTCTTCTTCTGTCTTGAAACGAGTGCCCAGCTGAGCTTTCACCTCCGTTGCAGAACCATCGGGATTAGTAATGGCGAATATACCGTTTACCACATAATAAACTTCGCTCTTGAATTGCTGAATCTCACGCTCACGCTCGACAATCAGCCTGACTGCCACACTCTGAACACGTCCGGCAGAGAGTGCCGGCTTTACCTTCCTCCACAAAACAGGGGAGAGCTTAAAGCCCACGATACGGTCGAGAACACGGCGAGCCTGCTGGGCATTCACCAGGTTCATGTCCAAATGACGGGGATGCTCAATGGCATCCAAGATAGCCGGCTTCGTGATCTCATGGAAAACGATACGGTTGGTCTTTTGCTTATCCAGACCCAGCACTTCACACAGATGCCAGGAAATGGCTTCTCCCTCACGGTCTTCATCGGATGCGAGCCATACTTTCTCTGCCTTCTCTGCCTTGGAACGTAATTCTGCTACAAGCTTCGTCTTCTCTTCGGGAATCTCGTATTCTGGTTCGAGCGACTTCTCGTCAACACTCAACTCCTTCTTCTTCAAATCGCGGATATGACCATAGCTCGACATCACCTTAAAGTCCTTTCCCAGAAACTTTTCTATCGTCTTCGCCTTGGCCGGAGACTCCACAATTACTAAGTTCTTCTGCATACTTTGTCTCGTTTATATTTCTTACGGGCTGCAAAAGTAAGCAAAAAACGTTATCACACCTTATATATATAGAGGATTTTTAGTTTTATTAACGATTCTGCTTGAGGAATCGGTGTACGGCCTCCCGTATCGAGCGGAGTCCGAAACGTTCCTCATACACTTCCCGCAGCGGCAACCATTGCAATTCTGCGGCATCATCTTCGGCCTTGACAACCACATCCTTACCAACATGACAGATGAAGAAAAGATCGAGCGTGTGAATGTCCATGCCTGAATAATGATAGATGTTGGGGATGGAGAAGATATACTTCACTTCGGCAGGAGAGATGACGAGACCTGTCTCCTCACGGATCTCCCTGACCATTCCCTCCTCAGCATTCTCCTCGTTGTCGACAAAACCGCCTGGCAGGTCAAGTGTACCCTTAGCTGGCTCCTTCCCACGACGGGCCACCAACAGCTCATCCTCCTCGTTCAGGATAAAGGCTGCCGTCGAGGCTCTTGGGTTCTGGTAATACGTGAATCCGCAGTTAGCACAATGCCTACTCAAGGCGTTATGGATCTCAAAGTCGCTACTCCCACACTTTGGGCAATAGCGGAATATCTCTAATGGATGACCTTTCATTTCCTTCTTATTTTATGTTTATAGTTTAAAGTTTATAGTTTATAGATGATTACTTCTATAGGAAGAATGGTTTTAGAACAGTCTTATAAATGGCTTGCACGGTATTCATCTATAAACTATAAACTTTAAACTATAAACAATAAACTATAAACAATGATTACCAGTTATCCGTTCTGAACGGGAACAGCGGCAGATTGCCACCGTTCTTCACATTACCAATCTGGAAGTTCTTGAAGCAGTAGCGCACAGCAACGGGATTCTTCACCTCGGGCGACGTAATCTTGATGGCCTCATCCCAATAGCCGCCACCTGGCTGCCAGAAGTGCTGGGCCTTGGCTGGATGGAATACACGATCCTCACCAGCCAACTCAAAGCCCTGCATATCCTCAAAGGGCGCATCAGCATAATAGTTATCCTGCAGATGTATATACACAACATCACCATCCACCTTCATATCCTTGTAGGAAGGACTCTTGTAGAGCACGCTCTCGTAGCCGTAGTCACGGTTCAAAGCCGTAAACGCAAGACGCTCGCCCACAGGCTGCTTCTGAGCCGGATGGATCTGGGTGGTCTCATAGGGATAGACCAGATCGTTGATACAGACAAGGCTGCTGTTGGGGATGATCTGCGAGGCCTTGAACTGCTGTTCACGCAACAAGGCGCCGCTGATACCGTTGACATCACCGTCATCATAGGCCCAAGGTGCAATCTGCACGAAATAGAACGGAATTTCCCCGAGACCGAACTGCTGCCGCCACTGATCCACCAACAGCTTCATACGCTCAGAATACTGGTCGCCAGGATCGCCCACATTCGAGCAGCCCTGATAATAGAGGATACCCTTCACGGTATAGTTCAGGATGGGGTTGAACGTGCCGTTTCCCCAAAGCAGCGAACGGTGGTAGTCGTATTGTGCCCACTTCTTGCAGATCTCCACAGAGTCCGTTGGGTCGCTGGTGTATTTCTCAAGGTTCTCCTTCGTCAGCCAACTCTCCACACGCGAACCCCCTTTGTTGGCCTCGATGATTCCAACAGGGATATCGAGCGTACGGCTCAGCAGACGAGCAAAGAAATAGCCCGTAGCCGAGAACTCTCCGACGGTCTTGGGCGAACATTGCCGCCACTCGCACAGGGCATCGTCCTGCGGCACAGCCCTCATGATGCTGGGAATCTTCACGCTGCGCACTCCCTTCGACTGGGCGGCATCAAGCACGTGATAGTTGTAGTCCTTGACGGGGCACATACCGAATCCCTTAACAGGCATCTCCATGTTCGACTGTCCTGCGCAGACCCATACCTCTCCGCTTACCACATTATTAATAATAAGCGGTTCACCGTCATCAAAGGTGATGCTAAGCGGCTCGTAGGAAGCCTTGGGGGTCTTCACCTTCACCAGCCACTTGCCGTCCTTTCCTGCCTTGGTGCTGACAACCTCTTCACTCCACGAGGTGGTCACCCTCACGGTTTGCCCCGCTTTGGCCCAGCCCCAGAGGCGAGCTTCAGTCTGCTGTTGTAACACCATGTTGTCACCGATAATATGCGGCAACCTTACTTTAGCATGGGCACTGAAAGCCAGCGCAGCCATCGCCAATGATAGAATCGTTCGCTTAATCATAACTCTTATAGGTCTTAAGTTTCTGCCTGCAAAGTTAGTAATTTTAGAGTGAAAAACAAAAAAAAGGCTCAAAAACTTGTTAATTTGAAATTTTTGTCGTATCTTTGCATCGAAACTTCTGAAACTTAAACAAGTTACTAATCATTTATAACCCTTTAAAATTAACGATTATGAAAAAAATTTTATTGTTAGCAGTAGTGCTGTTTGCCAGTCTGAACGCAAGCGCACAGTTCTATGTAGGAGGATCTATCGGATTCGGTAGTGTGAAACCCATCGGTGGTGGTGATTCAGAGTTCACCTTCAAAATCCTTCCTGAGTTTGGTTATAACCTGAACGATCAGTTTGCCGTCGGTATTATCTTGGGCTATAAAAAAGGTACATGTTCAATAGGCAACCTTGATTATAATGCAAGCGATGCAGAAACCTTTACTATTGCGCCTTATGGCCGTTACTATGCTTTAGAATGGCAATCTGTGAAGTTTTTCCTAGACGGTGGTATCTCTTTCTCAAGCACTAAAGATTATGGTAGCAATTTCGGTTTAGGCATTCAGCCAGGTTTAGCCATCTCATTGACTGATGAGGTTACCTTTGTAACACACCTTGGATTCCTCGGCTTTGAAACATTCAGTCCTGGCGACGCCCTTAAAGCACAAGGATACACAAAGAGTGGTAATGAGTTCGGTATGGACTTTAAGAACAACTGCTCATTCGGCGTATATTACAATTTCTAACACGCCAGAACGAAACATATCTGCCTCACAGGGTTTATGAGCCTTGTGAAGCTTTTTTATTGGCACTAAATAGCATGGAAAAACAATACAGACTTTAGGGTAAATATCTTTCTTTTCAGCAAATTATTTGTCAGGGTCATTTCTTTTTCGTATCTTTGCACACAAAAACAAGGAAAAATGAGAATACTCGGATTAATTGCCTTGCTACTGATAGGCTCTTCGGTGGCACAGGCACAGAAAGGAATGAAAATGGACTTGTGGCCCAACGGCGCGACTTACACCAGCTCGGACAAGGAGGACAAGGCAGAGATGACCGTTTATCTGCCCGATGCCAAAAAGGCTACTGGCAGGGCTGTCGTCTGCTGTCCTGGTGGCGGCTACACGCATCTGGCGATGGACCATGAGGGTCATCAGTGGGCCACGTTCTTCAACAATCAGGGCATCGCCCTCATCGTGGTCAAATACCGCATGCCCCACGGCAATCCCATGATTCCCATCTCCGATGCGGAACAAGCCATCAAGACGGTTCGAAGGAATGCTGTGGAATGGCACTTGGACCGCACGAAAATAGGCATCATGGGCTTCTCGGCTGGCGGACATCTCGCCTCTACCATCGCCACTCACTCTACTGGCGATGCAGCCCCCAACTTCCAGATACTCTTCTACCCTGTCATCACGATGGACCCCTCGTTCACCCATAAAGGATCGCACGACAATCTTCTGGGAACTAACCACTCGAAGAAGGATATGAAACGCCTGGAGGCCGACTACAGCAACGACCTGCAGGTGAACCGCACGACTCCACGGGCTTTCATCGCCCTCTCTGACGACGACAAGGCTGTGCCTGCTGCCAACGGCTTCAGTTATTACGAGCAGCTCTACAAGCACGATGTGCCTGCCTCCATCCATATCTATCCCACAGGTGGTCACGGCTGGGGCTATCGTGAGAGTTTCACCTATCACTATCAGATGATCTTCGAACTGAAAGGTTGGCTGGAAAGTTTTTAGGCAACCACTTGGCTGCCATTCTTTGTGTCGACACTTGGATTCGGACCAAGGACCCCCACCATGTCAAGGTGATACTCTAACCAGCTGAGCTATGCCGACTTTTCTTTTGCGGGTGCAAAGGTACATAAAAAAGTGAAGAGTGAAGAGTGAAGAGTGAAGAATTTGCTGCCGCGCTTCATAATTTAACTATTTTTTGCGCTTCTTGTCTATTGCGGCAGCAAATTTTTCACTTTCACTGTTCATTTTCCTTACAAGAGCTTCTTGATTTCCGACTCCAGATCCTTGACCATCGCAGCACGCTTCACAAGGTTGTTGCCACGATCGATGAGGAAGAAGTCGGGCACAGCCTGAATATTGTACATCATCAGGCGCGACGAGCTGATGCCATCGGCGTCACGCACATTAATCCAAGGCAGGGCTGCCGTCTGCTGCTTCCAGAAATGCTCATCAGGATCGAGGCTCACCTGATAGATCTCCAGACCCTGAGCGTGGTACTTGTTATAGAGTTCACGGAGCATCAGGATACGGGCTGGTGAATCCTCAAGAGCGAAGACATGGAAATCGAGCAGCACCACCTGGCCCTTCAAACTGGTGAGACGACGCTCCTGACCCTTATTGTCAAGCAGGGCAATGTCCACCACACCAGCCTCAGAAACCTTGCTGGCATCCACCGTCAACTCGGCATTGTTGGCAGCAGCGATGCGTTGGTTCTTCATTCCCTCAATGGCGATGTTATGCAGGTTCTGACCACGCTCGGCATGAGGATAGTAGGTATCCCAGCTCGTTGCGACCGCAGCAAAGGCCTTGATGTCTTCCTTATCAGTACGAGGATTGAAGATGAGTCTGTTGCCAAGAGCCTGGAAGAGGGCGAAATAAGCATAAGCCTTGTTGGGCTCCTTATAGATATAGTTGCGCTTCACTTCGTCCTTATAGGCATCGACAAGACGCTGGATGCTGTCGTTGGCCTTGACAATGCCCAGTTCCGTATTGCCCTGCAAAGCAATAGCCTGGCGCAGGAGTTCCATCTGTCGGATAGCCAGCTCACGGATCTTCTCACAATTGTCGGAACCGCTGACAGTATAGTTGGAGGCCATACCCGGATACTCTCCCTTCACCTGCACCGTCTCCGTAGAATCGATGCTGACGTTGATAATCTGGTCTGCGATACGGAGCCTATAGAACTCTGGAGCCTCGGTGGCATTGCCGCTAAAGGCAAAGTCGCCGCCATCAGACAACTTTACAGAGTCGAGCACCTGAACACCCTCCAGACCTACATTCTCAAAGTAGAGTACCGAGTCGGCAGCGTTTGCAATCTGCCCCTCCACTTTGAACTGGTTACCTGTACACGAGGCTATCAAACCTGCGGCCAGCAACGAGGCGGCCATCTTAAAAATATGCTTCATTATTATTACTATTTTCGTTTTGCGGGTGCAAAGTTACGAATTAGCGGGCAAAATACCAAAAAAAACGAAAAATATTCCCCTTTTCTTCGTTTATTTATATTATAATGTGTAACTTTGCGCCGATTTTTAGCGACCACCATCTTTTGGTCGCAACTATTTTTTATTTTTTAGATGTTTAAAACAAGATGAACGTAATTACAAAAACCATTCAATTGGCTGATGGACGCACCATCACCATTGAAACCGGGAAAGTGGCAAAACAGACCGATGGTGCTGTCATGCTGAAGATGAACAACACCGTATTGCTGGCCACCGTTTGTGCCGCAAAAGATGCAGTTCCCGGAACCGATTTCATGCCCCTGCAGGTGGACTATCGCGAACAGTACAGTGCCGCAGGCCGTTTCCCTGGTGGATTCACCAAGCGCGAAGGCAAAGCCTCAGACAATGAAATCCTGACATCACGACTGGTGGACCGTGTTCTTCGTCCACTCTTCCCAAGTAACTATCACGCAGAAGTATTCGTAAACGTCATGCTGCTCAGCGCCGACGGTGTTGACCAGCCCGATGCACTTGCCGGTTTTGCTGCCTCTGCAGCCCTGGCATGCTCGGATATACCTTTCGAGTGCCCTATCTCGGAAGTCCGCGTTGCACGTATCAATGGTGAGTATGTAATCGATCCTACCTTCGAGCAGATGAAGGAAGCCGACATGGACATCATGGTCGGTGCCTCTGCCGAGAACATCATGATGGTGGAAGGTGAGATGAAGGAAGTCTCTGAGCAGGATCTGCTGGGAGCCCTCAAGGCTGCTATGGATGCCATCAAACCCATGTGCGAACTGCAGGCCGAGCTTTCCAAGGAGCTGGGCAAGGACGTGAAGCGCGAGTACAACCACGAGGTGAACGATGAGGCCCTCCGCGAGCAGATGAACAAGGAGTGCTATCAGCCCGCCTACGACGTGACGAAGCAAGCCCTGGAGAAGCAAGAGCGCGCCGAGGCCTTTGAGAAGATTCTCGAGGACTTCAAGGAGAAATTTTTCGAGGCTCATCCTGAGATCAACGATGACTCTGAGATCTCGAAGGACGAGTATGAGGCTATGATGGAGCGCTACTACCACGACGTGGAGCGTGATGCCATGCGTCGTTGCATCCTCGACGAGGGTATCCGTCTCGACGGCCGTAAAACCACAGATATCCGTCCCATCTGGTGCGAGGTATCACCCCTGCCTATGCCTCACGGAAGTGCTATCTTCACTCGTGGTGAGACACAGTCATTGAGCACCTGTACCCTCGGTACGAAGCTCGACGAGAAGCTCGTTGACGATGTGTTGGAGCATGGTTACATGAAGTTCCTGTTGCACTATAACTTCCCCCCGTTCTGTACTGGTGAGGCCAAGGCTCAGCGTGGCGTAGGCCGTCGTGAGATTGGTCACGGTCACCTCGCATGGCGCGGTCTGAAGGGTCAGATCCCCGAGAACTTCCCTTACACGGTTCGTCTCGTGTCACAGATCCTCGAGTCTAACGGTTCTTCATCGATGGCTACTGTCTGTGCAGGTACCCTCGCCCTGATGGACGCTGGTGTACCCATGAAGAAACCCGTCTCGGGTATTGCCATGGGATTGATCAAGAACCCTGGAGAAGAGAAATACGCCGTGCTCAGCGATATCCTCGGAGATGAGGATCACCTGGGCGATATGGACTTCAAGACCACCGGTACGAAGGACGGTCTGACAGCCACTCAGATGGATATCAAGTGCGACGGTCTGTCGTTCGAGATTCTTGAGAAGGCCCTCATGCAGGCCAAGGCTGGTCGTGAGCATATCCTGAAGTGCCTCACCGACACCATCGCCGAGCCGCGTGCCGAGCTGAAGCCTCAGGTGCCCCGCATCGAGTCTTTCGATATTCCCAAGGAGTTTATCGGTGCCGTCATTGGCCCGGGCGGAAAGATCATCCAGCAGATGCAGGAGGATACCGGTGCCACCATCACCATCGACGAAGCCGACGGTGTGGGTCACGTACAGGTCAGCGCTCCCGATAAGGCCAGCATTGACGCTGCTATTGCCAAGATCAAGGCTATCGTATCCATCCCTGAGGTGGGTGAGATCTACGAGGGTACCGTCCGCTCGATTATGCCTTACGGCTGCTTCGTAGAGATTATGCCCGGCAAGGACGGTCTGCTTCATATCAGTGAGATTGACTGGAAGCGCCTCGAGACTGTCGAGGAAGCAGGTATCAAGGAGGGAGACAAGATCAAGGTGAAGCTCCTTGAGATTGACCCGAAGACGGGTAAGTACAAGCTCTCCCACCGCGTGCTGATTGAGAAGCCAGAAGGTTACGTAGAGCGTCCCGCCCGTGGTGAGCGCCGCGAGCGTCCTGAGCGCGGAGAGCGCCGTGACCGTGGTGAGCGTCGTCCTGATCGTGGCGAGCGTCGTGAGCGCCCTGAGCGTCATGGTGAGCGTCGTCCGCGTCCTGAGCACCATGAGGAGACTCCCAATGAGAATCCTGCTCCCAAGGACTTCAGCGACTCCCTCGATGATATAGACTTTTAAGAAATAAAAGCAAATTGTTTACAGTTTACGGTTTACAGTTTACAGATGATTACTTCTATAGGCAGCAAATGGCTTTGCCAGGTTTTCACCTGTAAACTGTAAACTGTAAACTGTAAACATTAGAAATAAAAGATGAGAATTCATTTGATACAACTGTTTGAGGAGACCGTCAGGAAGTACCCTGAGAAGACGGCCGTCATCGACAAAGACCGTACCGTCAACTTCTCAGACTTGCGCCGTCAAGCCATGCTGACGGCAACGACCATCGCCAAACTAGGTATCCCGCAGAACAAGCCCATCGGCGTGTTCCTCGACAAGTCGATAGAGAGTGTCTATGCCGACCTCGCCATCCTCTATGCCGGCGACTTCTACATGAACCTCGACATCAAGACGCCTGCCGAGCGCATCAGGAACATCCTCGAGCTCACTGAGCCTGCCGCCATCATTTCCAACAGCGCCCAGATCAAGAACATCGCTGCCGTCATCCCTGACAGTGTTAAGCTTATTCTGGTAGACGAGGCTGACAATGAGATGGCCATCGACGAGCAGTTGCTCAACAGCCGCCGTGACACAGTCATCGATACCGACCCATCATGTATCATCAACACTTCAGGCTCTACAGGTACGCCCAAGGGCGTGGTGCTGAATCACAAGAGTTTCTTCGACTTCATTGACTGGAGCCTGGAGACCTTCGGCTTTGGCGATAACCTCGTCATGGGATCGCTCTCACCCATTGTCTTCGACATCTACAGTTTCGAGCTGTGCATGCTCATGACGAAGGCCAGCACCCTCGTTGTGCTACCCGCACACCTCGCTGCCTTCCCTGCGAAGATCCTCGAGGTGCTGGAGAAGCATCAGGTGAACTTCCTGTTCTGGGTGCCGACGATCATGGTGAATATCGCCAACATGGATTTGCTGTCGGCCTTCAGGCTCGAGAGCCTCCGCACAGTATGGTTTGCCGGCGAGGTATTCCCCACCAAGCAGTTCAACTACTGGCATCGCCATCTGCCGCAGGTGACATTCGCAAACCTCTACGGCCCCATCGAGATCACCCTCGATTGTACCTATTATATTATTAATAAGGAGATTCCCGACGAAGAGCCCCTACCCATCGGCTACCCCTGCCGCAACACCGACATTCTCATCCTCGACGATGAAGACCGTCAGGTGAAGGAACCAGGCATCGAGGGCGAACTCTGCGTCAGAGGCACGTCGCTGGCGATGGGTTACTACAACAACCCAGAGAAGACCGCAGCCGCCTTTGTGCAGAACCCCCTAAACAAGGCCTATCCCGAGCTCATCTACCGCACGGGCGACATTGTCTGCCTGAATGATGAGGGGCTCATCATGTTCAAGGGCCGTAAGGACAACATCGTGAAGCACATGGGTTACCGTACTGACCTGGGAGAGATTGAGCACGTGATTATCAACACGCTGAAGCTCGTGAAGAACGGCTGCATCGTCTACAACCAGGCCGAGAAGCAGATCACCCTCTTCTACGAGGCTCCCGAGGAGATTCCCGTGCCCCAATTCCGCATGGAGATCGGCAAGGTATTGCCCAAATACATGATTCCGACGGTCTACCACCGCTTGGAGCAGTTGCAGCGTAACACCAACGGGAAGATTGACCGCTTGTTTTATAAGAAAGAAGTTAATTCATGAATTGTTTACTGTTTACGGTTTACAGTTTACAGATGATTACTTCTATAGGCAGCGAGTGGCTTTGCCTGGTAATCATCTGTAAACTGTAAACCGTAAACTGTAAACTAAAAAATAGAAAGATGAAAGAAAAAATAATTGAAATCCTGAAGACCATTCGCCCAGAGTACGACTTCAGCGGCGATGAGGACTTTATCGAGGCCGGCATGCTCGACTCGTACGACATCGTGACGCTCGTCACCAACATGGAAATCACCTTCAACTTCCGTATCGACGGCACCGACGTCGTTCCTGAGAACTTCGGCTCCGTCGACAGCATCGTAGCCCTCCTGGAGAAGTATGGCGTACATTAGTTATCTCGACCTCCCCAAGCACTGGGGATTGGAGAAAGGTGACAGCGTGCTGCTCTCGTCGGACATCATGCAACTCACCTTCACCAGCATGCGTAACGGGGAGCGCTTTGACCGTGATAAGTTCCTGGAGGCCATCCTCGACACTATCGGAGAGGAAGGCACCCTGCTCATCCCCACGTTCAACTGGGACTTCTGTCATGGTGTCGCCTTCGACTACCACAAGACCCCTTGCAAGACGGGGTCTCTTGGTACCGTTGCCCTGCGGCATCCCGCCTTCCGACGCACACAGCACCCACTCTACTCCTTCGCCGTGGCAGGTAAGGACCAGCAACTGCTCTGCGACATGCAGAACCAGAGCTCCTTCGGTGACGACTCTCCTTTCGGATACCTGGAGCACCAGCACGGCAAGAACGTGCTCATCAACCTGCACTATACCGACTGCTTCACCTTTGTCCATCATTGCGAGGAAGTGTGTGGCGTCAACACTTACCGTTTCCAGAAGACCTTCACAGGCCAGTATATCGATGCCGAAGGCCATGAATCTACCCGCAGCTACTCGATGCTGGTGCGCTCTTACGAACTTTACGAAGAGACCGACCTCACACTCATCGGCGAGAAACTGGAAAACCCCTGGACGCCAGAGGGCTCATCGGAAGCACTACCCCCTGCCGCCCGCCTCATCACACTTAACGACCTGCCCTACCGCATCGTAGACCTGGCTGCCGCTGCCCCCGTCATCAAGGACGACATCCTCCACAACGCCAGCCGAGGACTCTGCAAGCACAAACTGCAGGGCTGATTCATTATTTCTTTGATGATACCCCTCCTTCTCAAGGCTAAAACACGGGGGATTCTCATCTTTTTATTATGATTAACGAAAAAAGTTCAGGGAAATGCGAGATATTTCCCTGAACTTGTCGTATAACAAATAGAAGTCAAAAGTCAATAGTGAGACAACTGACAGAACAGCAGATCGTGGAAGCCGTCAGAGAAGGGCGGCGCGAGGGGCAGGACGCATTGGTCTGTCGCTATGCAGAGCGAGTATTCGCCATGATCGTCCGTCAGGTAGACGAGATGGATGCCCAGGAACTGGCACAAGACACATTCCTCCGAGCCTTCAGCCACATCGACAGCTACGACCCCCTGAAGGCCTCGCTCTCCACCTGGCTCTGCCGCATAGCCTACCGCCTGACGCTCGACTTCCTAAAACGCCGTCGGCCGCTGATTGTCTCTATCGAAGAAAATGAGGTTTGGCAGGAGGACATCAGCGACGAACAGTTGGAGTCGGAACTCTCCACAGGGCGAGAAGAGCGCATCCAACGGTTGCAGGAACTGATAGATGAACTGCCAGACGAAGAGAGGCTGCTGCTGACGCTCTACTACTTCGAGGGCTGTCCACTGACAGAGATCGCCTACATCACCGGCATCGAGCCTGGCCCTCTGGCCAACCGCCTCTATCGGACACGAAAGAAACTCCTTAGGAGATTGAACATTGAAGATTGAGCATTGAAGATAAAGATATGGACAAGACATATAAGGACACGGATTTGCGCGAGGCCTTGCGACGCAAGTATGCCGATACGCCCAAGCTGCCTGCCGACTTCATGGCGAAGATGCGTCAGCAGACGGAACCTGAGCCAGCCCGAAAAGTGACGTTCTGGCGCTGGGTGGCAACCGCAGCCTGTCTTATTATAATAATAGGTATAGGGTATCTGTTCAGCCGCATTTGCAACCCGACTGACGGGAGAAGCGAGTTTGAAATCCGCAACTCAACTCTGTCGAAATATCAATTCGACAGAACGACAAAGAACGAAAACCTGATGGCGGAGCAAGTAAAGTCGGAACAAGGTGCCTTTCCACTGGCAGTCCACCCAGCCCGGACGGTCAGTCCGCCCTGCTCGGACGTGTCGTCCGCCCAGTCCGGACTCATCGTCCAGACAGTCCGGACGAAAGCCAACAAGCCTCCAAAGGCCGATGAAAGCGTTATGAAAACCTCATCGCAGCCTATTGTAGAGCCCGTCGCAGCGGATGAGAACCTGCACTATGCAGCCTATTCTCCAGCGGAAGACTCCGCCTATCAGGCCCCCAGCCGCATGGACGAGTTCATCGCCAAGATGGCAGACTATAACAAGGTGAAGGCAGTAGCCCTCGACTGCACATCCGGCTCTGGCGACAGTACGATCGTCAGCACGGCCTACGTCTTTGCCGACAAGGAAGACTTCGACCTCTTCGCACGACTGCTGCAGGCCGCCTGCTGGTACGACTCGAAGACGCCAGGCTACCTGCTGAACTTCTCCCACCAGCAGTTCTTCTTCACCCTGAAGGACCTTCGCAAGTGCGAGAAATACCTCTGGATAGCAGAGCGACTCATGGACGGTCGCATCCTGCTCTTCAGCACCCACTCACCGATAGAGACAGAAGTCTCTGCGGCCTGTTATCAGACATATCGCGAACAGCTGACGCATACCAAACAAAGTTCATTACAATTTTAAAAAACAAAGCCGTATGAAAAGATTCTTGATGATGAGCCTCCTGGCACTGGCAACCCTCGCCTTGCAGGCGCAAGCAATTGGTTTTTGGACTCCTAATTACCATCTGGATAAGTCGGGCGTGAAGGAGTATGCTAAAAGCGTGGGCAGTTTCTTCCCTCGCCCAGAAGTCAAAACTGACAAAAAGAAGACCACTGCCGTGTGGCATGGTACTAACATGGATTGGGTGAAGGATTATTGTGAAGCAAATAACGTTGCGATAGAGAAAGATTACCTGAAATTGTTTCCAGAGATGGCGGGTGTGTTAGATAATCAACCCTATATTCCGTTGAGTTGGCGACTGACGGAAGAGAACAATGAGGCTGTGCTTCACTGCTATTTCCCCATGCCTGCCGATGAAGTGAGTAACCTGTTTCTAGCCTCAGAAGAAACGAGTCTTGTGGATCAGGAAACGGGGATTCAATATCGCATCCGCCGAACAGAACCAGATACCTATAACAAACACTTCACCGTAAGGGCGAAGAAAGGCGATGTGCTCGACCTGAAGATATTCTTCGCCCCGCTACCTGAAACAACGAAAGACATAAGGATCTATGGCGTTTCCTGCTGGAACATGATGGGATTACCTGTAAGAATCGGTAATGACTTCCCTGGAACAGCCCAGTATTTCGATACCATTCCGCAGTTTCGCAAACCCCGTCTGCTCAAAGAGCACATGTTCGAGGACAAGCCTTATGACCGTCAGAACTGGAACACCTGGAAGGTAATGACTGATGCCCACCTGATAAAACCGCTAGAGGATGATACGAAGGCAATATGGCGCACCCCGGAGGCCACCTACCTTGCCGTTGGCTGCGAACAGAACTGGACACGCGAGTATTTTGGCTTTGACCGTGACACCAAACTCATCGACGAGACGGGCCACCAGTACAAACTCCGTGAGATACAAGGCATCCCCTTAGACGAACTATTCTTTATGGAGGGTATGGCTGGCGACTATATAGCCTACGTGCTGGTATTTGATCCATTGCCTTTGGAACTGACTAAGGTGACCTACATCGCTCCAGCACGCGAGCCCTTCAACGCCTGGGGTGCCAACTGGTCTGGCTGCGTGCTCACCCTCGATATCAAGGAACTTCGTGACAACCAGAAGCTGTTCGAATACCACCCAAGAACCATCGTGAAATAGCACCGTTATTTCCAGAAGGCTTACAAGGGCCTCATCGTCATGGACTATCTCGACGTCTCCGAAAAGGATTTGCTCGAAGAACTCTGGAAGAAACCTTTGATGCGATAAAAAATACGCCGTATCCTGCTGGCAGAGTCCGACTGGAATCGCTATACAAGAAAATCCTCACTTTGAACAAGTCAATTGAGACTCACTTCAGTGGATTAGTGAAGGTAGCGAAAGACAACTGCATGTCATCAAATGAGCAGATGGAGATGTATAAGTTCATATTAGAGTACATCACCAGCCAGATTGAGTAGTATCTGGGCGAGATGCAGAAGTTATGAGATGATATAAATAACTGATACAGATCTGATTTTGATTCAACCCCGGGATTGGCATGGGCCGCAGTGATGCATCCCGTGCCTTTTTCCTTCAACGATGGCAGGTTAAAAAATCGAAATGTGAGTTAATTGTCAGACAATTAATAGCGCTAATTACCCCCGATTTTATATCTTTGCAGCAAACTAACAAATTAACGGATATGAAGAAACTATTATCAACAATAATGCTGGCGCTCGTCGGCATGACGGCACAGGCACAGAAAGAGGTCGTGTGGCAAAACCCGTCGGCCTTTATGGGAGCAAGCAGCTCTGAATTCGTCATCACCAAGGTGGAGTTGAAGCAGACGGAGACAGTGCTACACATTCTTGCGAACTACAGTCCTGGCAGTTGGATTCGTTTCGCCAAGGAGTCGTTCCTACAGACACCCGACGGAGCGAAGTACAACATCATGAGTGGCGCAAAGACCAGTGAGCAGGAGTATGACCTGCAACTCGACTCCCTTTTCTGGATGCCTCAAAGCGGAAAGGCCTGTCTGGCGCTCCACTTCAATCCCGTACCGATGGACACCAAGCAGATGGACTTTCTGGAGGGCTATAACGATGGTGACTTCAAGTTCTGGAACATCTGCGATGGCAATACCTCACAGGAAACGGTATTGCCCGACGACTGGAAGGATGTCAATTATACCAAGGACGAGACATTGCCCATTGCTAAGATTAATAAAGGTATAGCAACCATTAAGGTAAAGATGCTGGGCTATAAGCCCGCTATGAAATTAAAGTTCCACGTGGGTGGCTTCACACCTTTAAGCTCCAGAGATTCATTCGACAAAGAGTTCCCCTTTGCAGACGACGGTACACTGACGGTTGAGATTCCCCTGTGGCTGGCCCGCGAGGTAACGGTAGGCATACAGGGAATGTCATTCCCCAAAATCATCATCGCCCCAGGTCAAGAAACCTCAATTCTGTTAAAGGTCACCAACGACCAACGCCCGTTCTTGGCGTTCAAAGGCTACATGGCTAAGACCAATATGGATCTGATTGATGCCTACAGCAAGTTTGAGCCTTACAGGGATAACGACAGTACCTTCCTCAAAGTCAAGAATTGCAACACTAAGGAAGAACGTCTGCAGTGTCTGACGGACATCTTCAACCAACGTGTTGCTGATATCAAGGCTACCAAATACACCAAAGCGGCTAAAGACCTGCTCTGTATGGCGGCTGAAGACAATTTTGTGAAATGGACACGTCAGTTCGCATTCATTTTTAGCGAATACGGAGTAGATGACGATGGCATCATTTATAGAACGATAGATCATTTCGACGAGAAACTCAAGATGAACGAGGCGTTACTTCCTCTCTCACAAGAAGAAATACCTTATACTTTTAAGTATCTGAATGAGCCGGCATCTCCATGTAGCTCCGCTTTTTGGCAGAAGATGGTACTTTACTTCGACAAGACGGCTGCTGAAAAGAATGCCTTTAATTTGGACCTGCTGAAAATACCCTTTAAGCTGGCCAATGATAGTACAATACTTGAGATAATAGGCGATATCACCAACGAGGATTGTTTGGCAGTCTTACGGGAGTATGAAGCCGAGCAGCTGCGCATCGCTGACCAGTTGACAAACCAGGAGAATGTGTTCTATCAAAAGTTTGATGACGTAGCCCCAGAGAATATTCTGCAAACCATTCTTGACCGTTATAAGGACAAGGCTGTACTCATCGACATCTGGGCAACATGGTGCGGCCCCTGCCGTGCCGGCCATCAGATGATGAAGCCAATGAAGGAAGATATGAAGGGCAAAAACATCCAGTTTGTCTATCTCACACCGCCATCGTCGCCTCTTGATACATGGTATGAGATGATTAAGGACATCAATGGCGACCACTATTACCTGACGGATGCACAGTACAACTACATCCTCAACAAGTATGAGTCAAACGGCATCCCCACTTACGCTATTTATGACACCCAAGGCCAGCAGACCTTCAAGCACATCGGTTTCCCTGGCGTTGACCGTATGAGGACAGAAATAGAGAAAGCATTAAAATAAACAGTTAAATAATCATAAAATATCTGCTTCTCGAACTGCAAAGGCGCATGTGAAAGGAAAAATGTTCGTACCTTTGCAGTCCGATTATTGGGGAGAGACTTAGAATCCCCGGGATTGAAGTGTGAATAGCGGTGTCTTTGGCCGGGCACAGCGGTTCGTGAATCGACAGTCCAGAAATCCCAGAGGGAGAGAGTCCCGAAGGGGACGTTCGTTAGACTTGCAGCCGGGTTTAGACTCTCGGATGTGGGTTTATGTGCGTACAATAATTAAGTAAAACTGTTTTTTAGTAGTAAATTTAAAAAGAAATGAACACTTTAAGTTACAAGACTCTTTCCGTGAACAAGGAAACAGCAAAGAAGGAGTGGGTAGTGATCGATGCCACCGATCAGGTGGTGGGTCGCCTTGCTTCGAAGGTAGCCAAGCTGATCCGCGGAAAGTACAAGCCAACTTTCACCCCGCACGTTGACTGCGGTGACAACGTAATCATTATCAATGCCCAGAAGGTGGTATTCACTGGTAAGAAAGAGACCGACAAGGTCTACACCCGCTACACGGGCTATCCCGGTGGCCAGCGTTTCAATACGCCCGCTGAGCTTCGCAAGAAGCCCTTCGGAACAGAGCGCATCCTCCGCCATGCCGTGAAGGGCATGCTGCCGAAGGGTCCCCTCGGACGCAGCCTGCTGAACAACCTCTACATCTACGAGGGTACCGAGCATCCCCATGCCGCTCAGCAGCCGAAGGCTATCGACATCAACCAGTACAAGTAATGGTTTATAGTTTAAAGTTTAAAGTTTATAGACAATGGAAGTAATCAACGCAATAGGTCGTCGCAAGAGTTCCGTAGCCCGCGTATATGTTTCTGAGGGTACTGGCAAGATCACGATCAACAAGAAGGATTTAGAGACTTATTTTCCTTCAGCCATTCTGCAGTATGTGGTGAAGCAGCCGCTGAACCTGCTGGAGTGCGCTGAGAAGTATGACATCAAGGTTAACCTCGACGGTGGTGGCTTCACTGGTCAGAGCCAGGCTCTGCGCCTTGCCATTGCCCGCGCCTTGGTGAAGATCAACGAAGAAGATAAGAAGCAGCTGAAGGATGCCGGATTCCTGACACGCGACAGCCGTGAGGTAGAGCGCAAGAAGCCGGGTCAGCCGAAGGCACGCCGTCGCTTCCAGTTCAGTAAGCGTTAATCCAACGGAGAACTGAGAGGTGAGAACTGAGAGATATGATTACTCTCAGTACTTCAAAAACTAGTTTAGTATCTAAACCAATGAGACTTGTATGAGAGTTAGCATGAACAAAGGTGGTCATACCTCTTAGTTCACAATTCTCAATTCTCAATTACTCATTGGCTGATTCTGGACAAAAGAATTAAAAAAGAAAGTAAACAATTAAAAGATTCAAGAAAATGTCAAGAACAAATTTTGATCAGTTGCTGCAGGCTGGCTGCCATTTCGGCCACCTGAAGCGCAAGTGGAACCCCGCCATGGCTCCCTACATCTATACCGAGCGTAACGGTATCCACATCATCGACCTGCACAAGACAGTCGCCAAGATCGACGAGGCTGCCGACGCCCTGAAGCAGATTGCCAAGAGTGGCAAGAAGATTCTGTTCGTAGCTACTAAAAAACAGACCAAGGAAGTGATTGCCGAGAAGGCTGCCAGCATTGGCATGCCCTACGTCATCGAGCGCTGGCCCGGTGGCATGCTCACCAACTTCCCCACAATCCGTAAGGCCGTGAAGAAGATGGCAAACATCGACCGTCTCATGGCCGACGGTACCTATGCCAACCTCTCTAAGCGCGAGCTGCTGCAGGTGACTCGCCAGCGCGCCAAGCTGGAGAAGAACCTCGGTTCTATCGCCGACCTGACCCGTCTGCCGAGCGCACTCTTCGTGGTCGACGTACTGAAGGAGCAGATTGCCGTACGTGAGGCTAACCGTCTGGGTATCCCCGTGTTTGGTATCGTTGATACCAACTCCGATCCCAACAACATCGACTTCGTCATCCCCGCCAACGACGATGCCAAGGACAGCGTAGAGATCATTCTCGACGCCTGCTGCTCAGCTATCGCCGAGGGTATCGAGGAGCGCAAGGCCGAGAAGGCCGACGAGAAGGCTGCCGACGCTCAGGCCGAGGCTGAGGGCGAAGAGGCAAAGCCCAGGCGCGCTGCCCGCAAGCCCCGCAAGGAGGCTGCTCCCGCAGTTGAGGAAAAGGCTGCTCCCGTAGCAGAAGAAGCTCCTGCTGCTGAGTAATCATTAGTTTATAGTTTAAAGTTTATAGTTTATAGAATTATGGCAATTTCAATTGACGATATCAAGAAGCTTCGCGCTATGACCGGCGCTGGTCTGGCCGACGTAAAGAAGGCTCTGACAGAGGCCGAGGGCGACTTCGACAAGGCCAAGGAGCTGCTCCGTGAGCGTGGACTGGCTATCGCTGCCAAGCGTAGTGACCGTGAGACTTCCAATGGTTGTGTACTCGTAAAGGCTGTTGACGGCTTTGCCGCCATGCTTGCCCTGAAGTGCGAGACCGACTTCGTGGCTAACGGTGCCGATTTCATCGCTCTGACCCAGAGCATCCTCGATGCCGCCATCGCCGCCAAGGCTGCTGACCTCGAGGCTGTAAAGGCTCTCGAAATCAACGGTCAGACCGCTCAGGAGGCTGTCACACAGCGTTCTGGTATCACTGGTGAGAAGATGGAGCTCGACGGCTACCTGACACTCGAAGGTGAGAACATCGAGGTTTACAACCACATGGGTAAGAACACCTTGTGCACTATGGTACAGACCAACAAGCCCGCCGCTGAGCAGGGTCACCTCGTGGCCATGCAGGTGGCTGCCATGAAGCCCGTGGCTCTCGATGCCGCCAGCGTTGACCAGAAGATTCTCGACGAGGAATACAAGACCGCTGTTGAGAAGACCAAGCTGGAGCAGGTGGAGAAGTTCGTGGAGATGAAGCTTAAGAAGGCTGGTCTGAACCCCAACCTCGTGGATTCTGACGACCACATCGAGAGCAACATGGCCAAGGGCTGGCTCACTCAGGAGCAGGCCGACGAGGCTCGTAAGATCAAGGAAGAGGCAAAGGCCGAAGGTGAGGCCCAGCTGAAGATGCCTATGATCGAGAACATCGCCAAGGGCCGCGTGCAGAAGTTCCTGAAGGAGAACTGCCTGGTTGACCAGGAGTTCCAGTTCGGCGATGGTGACAAGGCTACTGTAGCCCAGTGGCTCGCCAAGCAGGACAAGGATCTGAAGATCGTTGCCTTCAAGCGCTTCACCCTCGTCGCAGACTAATCCCACAGGATTAAAGACCAATCCTCCCGCAGGATTCAAGCATAAGAAGAATCCCCAGCCTCCGCTTGTGTTGGCTGGGGATTTTTTGCGGTCAAATCTTTTGCGATTCAAATAAAAAGATGTATCTTTGCAGCCAGATGAAGAAACTTGTGTACGGCATCTTCTGCCTTTTGGCCCTCGGCCTTTCGATAGGCTGCAGCGGCGACAAGGCACAGCGGCTGCAGCAGCTCGAACAGCTGGAGCAGCAGAACCGCAGCGGCCAGCCCATGCTCAACGACTCGCTGGCCGAAGACCTCGTAAAGTATTTCGACCGTCACGGTGATGCCAACGAGCGGATGCGCTCCCGCTATATCCTCGGCCGCACCTACTACTGCCTTGACGAGCTGCCCCGCGCCCTCGAGACCTACATGGAGGCCGCCGACTGCGCCGACACCACCTCTGCCGACTGTGACTATAAGGTACTGAGCCGCATTCATGCCCAGAGTGCAGTGATTTTTAATCTCCAAGTTCAGCCTCGAAGTCAGTTACGGGAACTTCGTCTGGCATCATATTATGCGTGGAAAGGTAAGGACACTTTACAAGCGATAGAATGTTTTGCGCAGCAAGGTGATGCTTATGACTATTTAATGATCCGCGATTCCGTAATCCTTATTAAAGAAAAGGCTTCAGATTTGTTTAATAGAATTGGAAATGCAAAACGCGCGGCTCAGACATTGGCTCCTGCGATTAGTTCATTAGTCGAAAAAGGAGAGATAGAAAAGGCAAGGATATATTGTGACATTTATGAGAATCAATCTGGTCTTTTTGATGATTATGGAAACATCGTTGAAGGGCGCGAAATATATTATTACATCAAAGGTGAATACTATTTGGCGCTTCATCAATTAGACTCTGCAGAATACATGTTTAGAAAGGAACTAAGAGATAGCAAGGATGTCAACAACCAGATTGCGGGTTGTAAAGGGCTGCAAAAAGTCTATGAGCAAAGACGTATGTCCGATTCTATTGCCAAATATGCAAACCTTGGCTATATTCTAAATGACTCCGCCTATTCTGAATCCGAGATGCAGAACATTCAGAAGTTTCAGGCTTCTTATAACTATAATCACCATAAGCGTCTGGCTGAAGATAAGGCTAATGCCGCCCGCAATGCATATATTGCCATTGGTGTTATCATTGCAATGATTGTGCTTGTTGCTGTGATAATCTGGCTAAGGTTGCGCCATCATAGGATAGAGCAGAAACTAAAAGAAACGCAATACCAACAGACACAAAACCTATTGGAACAAGCCCAATCTGACTTGATGGAATTGAAGGAGAATAATGATAGTGCCTCGGCCATAATTACTAAGAAAAGCAAAGAAATAGTAGATTTGCAAATGCAAATAAGGCATTATCAGCGCAGTCAATCTGCCAAAGATCATGTAGATTTGGAAGAGCGTTTGCGCGATGCAGCAATTATCCAAGATTTGATAGCTCTTTTAGCTTATAATCCCGTACAGCCTGCTACTCAGGGGCAGCTTAAAGAATTGAGGAAACTGATTAATGAACTCATTCCCAATTTCTATGAGGCAGTAAATCTTCATCAAACATTGCGACCAATTGAGTACGAGGTGTGCTTGTTAATAAGATGTCATTTTAAGCCATCAGCCATCAGTAAGTTACTTGACCGAGACGACGCCTATATCTCAAATCTTCGTAAAGGTATTCTCTTGAAAGTTTATGGTATTAAGGGAAGTCCAAAAGATTTAGACGAGCGTATCATGAAAATTGTTTAACCTTCAATTTCTTGTAATTTCATTTCTACAAGTTTTTAAAGGTGATTTCAAGTGAGAAAATACCTTTGTAATACTTTTATTTATTAACTTTGCAACTGACAAGGCCTGTCATTTTTGTTAATAATAAAAAAACGTAAATGAAAAAGGAAATTAATTCTGCAAAGAAAATGATGCTTGCATTACTCTTGACTTGTGTATGTTTCTCCTCTTACGGACTCTCAGTGCAAGTCCCTATGCACATTATTAAAACAGGAAGTGCGAGTGATGGTAGCACCCTTGCCCCTCCCCGTCCTTGGTACATATGGCTCAAAAACACTTTCAAATGTAGCGAACAGCCTTATAACTTTGACAGGTAAGAATTGCCTACCGCAGATTATGCCGCTGACAATCCAAAATGCTACACTTCATGGTGCGCACTATGCTATTGTAAAGGATGTGACTTGCGGAAGGGACGTAAGAAGCGGAACCCAAGGAGATGTAACCTTTGAACAGGATTCAGATTATACCTTTGAAACGAAAGGAACGTTTGAACTGACAAAAGGTGTAGAAATAAAATTAGGAGCGCAATTGACCGTTTTACCCTCAGAAATAAACTATTAGGAATATTAATATGAAAAGAAACATCTTGCTTTTATTGTTCTTGACTGTGCAGACAGTCGTATTTGCCCAAGAGTATTTCCCCGAAGGAACGAAATGGACGGAGATCAGGCTGGACACCCTGAAGTATGACAACTGGTATTCACAGGTCGGCGACGAATGGGTGCCGAATTTTGAGACGATAGAATACTATGTGCGAGGAGAATATCCAGATAGGGACTGGATCTACAAGAAAGTCTACACAAATGGCCCTGAATGGACAGACTCTCTTACGCTTCTAATTCGGGAAGCCGAATACAATGGACATAATAGTGTCTTGGTTTCAATTATGACTCACAACTATGAGGGAGGATCTTATGTGCCATGGCCTGGAGAGGCGTACCAGTTTGACTGGAACGTTGGGAAAGGACTTTATTATGAGGATATTACTATGTCAAATACGACAAGCCTTGTGAGTCCTCGTTTCTACTATGGCATCATAGACGAAATAAAAGAAGGGTACTATGGAGGTTCGCAATCTTTGAAGTACGTGGATTTGGACGGCAAAGCCCCTGATGATAAGTCCAATAGTCCAAAAAGAAATGTTAACACGAATGGCGGGCGTATTATTCAAGGAATTGGTATAACGGAATGGAACGACGGAGAATGCCTTTTTGGCCCGCCAAACCCATATTTCGTCTTGTCATTTGATAATCCAGAGCGCCACTATCGTTCCATGCTCGTCCATTTTGAGCGCAACGGGGAGGTACTTTATGACGTGTGGCCAAAGAAAAGAACATCCGACTTTGCGCAGGACGACTATCGCCCTCTGGTGGAACAAGGAAAGAAGTGGACTTACCATCATGACACCTATCAGTATGTGTATGACTACCACTACACGCTTGAGGGGGATACGGTGGTAGCAGGTAAGGATTGTCTGAAGATGTATTCTGAGAACATGTACGGCGACGGTGAACGCCAGTATGAGGGCGCACTCTTTGAGGAAAACAAGAAGGTGTATTGTTTCTTCCCTTATAAAGAAGAATCATCGATTGAAGAGCCAGCACTTCTGTACGACTTTGGTTGTGATGTGGGCGATGTGTTTCACATGAATGCCATCGAGTTGATAACCCAGGCTATCAGCGCTATTGAGGTGAATGGCAAGAGCGTCAACCGCTATGATTTTCAGGCACAGCAGCCAGATAAGGACGACGAGCCGTTTGTCATAGGGAACTTGTCGTGGATAGAAGGGGTAGGCGCAACGATGGATTTCTTCGGTATGCTGCCGCTTCCAGGCAATTACAACAGTCTTGTGGCCTGTGAGGTGAATGGTGAGGTGATATACCAGTCTGCTACATCTGTCCACGGCATCAAGTCAAACACCCTCAATAGCGACGGTGCCATCTTCGACCTTCAAGGCCGCCGCCTCTCTGCCACTCCTGCCAAAGGCGTCTACATCCAGAACGGCAAGAAGCGGATTGTGCGCTAAACATAACGATTCCTTACAGCTCTCTCTTTGAGCAAGATCAGAGGGACAGGTCATTGATCTTTTTTCAGAAAGAATCAATGACCTGTCCCTCTGATCTCTGGGACTCGTTCTGTGATAACGCGCAATAAGGCCTTTGTCATGTTATAAAAAACTCCCTCGCCGTACTGACGAGGGAGGATTTGTTTTACTTGAAGATCTTCTGGGCGAACATCGTCAGGTAGATGCGCCAGTTGCGCCAGATGTGGCCGCCGTCAGTCTCGACGTACTCGTACTTGTAGCCCTTCGAGTCCCAATAGGCACGCAGATCGACTGTGGCCTGATAGAGGAAGTCGGTCTTACCCATACCCATCCAGTAGAGCTTGGGCTTGCTGCCGAAGAGACGGGCAGACTGCTGGGCGAAGTCGGGATCAGCCTTGATCTGTTCAGCAAAGGGGCGGCCCATGATCTGCCCTGTACCCAGATGTAGACCAGCAGAGAAGAGTCCGTAGTAGTCGAAGCTGTTGGGATAGAGCAGGCTGACGTGGAAGGTGTGTCCACCACCCATGGAGAGCCCGCAGACAGCACGTCCTGCACGACTCTTGATAGTACGGTAGTTGGCGTCGATGTAGTTCACGATGTCCATGAAGCTTTCGGGGATAGATGCTGCGGCAGGCTCAGTAGGACCTGTACCGCTATCGCGGAAGCCAGGTGTGTACATACCCCAAGACCACTCGCCAGGGGCTGCCTGACAGTTGGGATTGCCGTTGGGCATGACGACGATCATGGGCTTGGCCTTGCCCGTAGCAATCAGGTTGTCGAGAATCTGGGCAGCACGTCCGAGTTCGCTCCAGGCGTTCTCATCGCCTCCGGCACCATGCAGGAGGTAGAGCACGGGGTATTTGCCGCCCTTGTCATAACCGGCAGGAGTGTAGACCGTCATACGGCGCTGCATCTTCAGCGTGGGGCTGGGATACCACACCTTCGAGAGATTGCCGTGGGGCACCTCGTTCACACGATAGAGATCGCCCTTGTCACCCTTCTCGTCGCTGACGATAAAGATATTACTGAACGACACAATATCGCGATTCACGTAGATATTGGCAGGATCCTTCACACCCGTCATACCGTCGATGTTGAACGTGTAACTGTACATCTCAGGGGCAAGCTTCTGGGTGGTGTAACTCCACACGCCGTTCTTACCCTCCTTTAGGGCAGCCACGCCTGGGGCATCATACTTGCCAAAGCCTTCCACCTCGATGGTTTGCGTAGGCAGGAAGTCGCCTGTCACCTCGACCTTGACAGCCTTGGGGGCAAAGAGGTTGAATGTCACTGTGCCGTCCTTGTTGACGACGGGAGACTGAACACTGGCACTGTTGAAGAGCTTCTCCTGTGCCGAGGCACTCAGGCAGCACACGGCTGCAAGAGCCAAACAAACAAATGATTTTCTCATACTCGGTTTTATTTATTGATAGATTTGCTAGTTTTCTCGTTTATCGCCGCAAAGGTACAAATAAAATGTGAAGCTTGCAAATTATTAGTGGGTTTTGTCTCAAAGGTGGCCTGCGAGACATATAACGGTTACATGGTTACAGCTGTAACCATGTAACCTTTTTTATCCATATATTTGGAAATTGTTTTACATATTTGTGTTGCATAGAGTTTTCTCGGAGAAAGTAGGCACCTTTCTCGGAGAAAGTAGGCTCCTTTCTCGGAGTTTCCTTAGCCTAAAGTCCGACTTTCCTTAGCCTAAAATCAAGCAATCATAAGAGGTTGTAAATCAGACAGATAGAAATCGTTTACAAAACAAGAGCAGATCATTGAATTTTGTTTACAATTCTATTGCGTCTGAGAGTAAAAGGTTACATGGTTACAGCTGTAACCATGTAACCGTTACGTGTCTTAATGACTCATGGTTGGCGGGATTTCAGCTAGATTAACAATTAAAATCGTGGATTCTACACGATTTGCATTATCTTTGCACCAATGAAACAGATAAAAGGCAAATCCGACAGTCGCGTGACGCTTTACCCGGATGGGAAATACCGCTGGGTTTACGAGGTGCCGATGCTGAAGAATCCGAGCATCCTGTTTGATGTCTATTGGGTGCTGGGCATCAGTTTCGGACTGGTGTGGCTGTTTAACGTGCTGCTCATCGGTTGCGAGGACGGTTTTAGTCTGGAAAGCGCATCAAGGCCCGCCGCCGTCAGAACCTCATCAAGGTGAACCAGTTGCTGAACAAGAACCGCATATTCGTGCCCGACGAGGACTTCGATTTCGTCTACGATTTCCTTTGCCAGCACTGTCCCAACGCCAAGAAATAACGATCAATCTGCCCTATGCTGACGGAGAAGACGATGGAGAAGCTGCGAGTACTCGCAGAGTCGGCGAAGTACGATGTGTCGTGCTCGTCGAGCGGCACCGTGCGCAAAGGCAAGCAGGGGATGGTGGGCTCGACGGTGGGAGGCGTGGGCATCTGCCACTCGTTTGCCGATGATGGGCGCTGTATCTCGCTGCTGAAGGTGATGCTGACGAACTACTGCATGTACGACTGTGCCTACTGCATTAACCGTCGCTCGAACGACATCAAGCGCGCAACACTCTCCGTCTCGGAACTAGAGGAGATCACCATGGAGTTCTATCGCAGGAACTATATCGAGGGACTGTTTCTGTCGAGTGGTGTGGTGAGGAATCCTGACTATACGATGGAACGGCTGACGGCTATCGTGCGCGACCTCCGGACGGTGCACCGCTTCAATGGTTATATCCACCTGAAGACCATCCCTGGGGCTTCGCAAGAACTGTTGCAGGAGGCAGGGCGCTATGCCGACCGTATGAGCATCAACATCGAGATTCCCAAGGAAGAATCGCTGAAGGCTCTGGCACCTGAGAAGAACCATCAGAGCATTTTCCTGCCCATGTCACAGATTCAGCAGGGGGTATTGGAGAATAAGGAAGACCGTCGTAAGTTCCGCCATGCACCTCGTTTTGTGCCTGCCGGACAGTCTACGCAGATGATCGTGGGTGCCACGAAGGAGAGCGACCTCGATATCCTGAAGATGTCGAACGCCATGTACCAGCAGCCCACCATGCGGCGCGTGTATTATTCAGGCTACGTCAGTGTGAACACCTACGACCCTCGTCTGCCCATCTTGAAGCAGCCGCCACTGGTGCGCGAGAACCGTCTGTATCAGGCAGACTGGCTCATGCGCTTCTACCATTTCAATGTGGATGAGATTGTCGACGATGCCCATGAGCATCTTGACCTCGATGTCGATCCTAAGTTGGGCTGGGCGTTGAGGCATCCTGAGGCTTTTCCTGTGGATATCAACAAGGATGACTATGAGCGCATCCTCCGTGTGCCAGGCATCGGCGTGAAGAGTGCCATCCTCATCGTGAACTCGCGTCGCTTCAACCGTCTGACAAGTTACCACCTGAAGAAGATGGGGGTTGTGATGAAGAAGGCGAAGTATTTCATCACCTGTGGTGAATTGACCTCCGCCTTCTCACAACCAATTATTGGCATCAACGAACTGCGTCCTGAGCGTCTGCGTCCGTTATTGCTCTCTAAGACCCAGCAGAAGCGGGCCGCTGAGGAACAGCAACTGACGCTCGATTTCAAAGACTGACCTCTGGCACCACCTGACCATCGAGCAGATTGATGATGCGTTGGGCATAGCCGGCGTCGCGCTCAGAGTGCGTCACCATCAGTACGGTGGTGCCCTCCTGGTTCAGTTGGGTGAGCAGTTGCATCACCTCCAGACCATTCTTAGAGTCGAGGTTACCTGTAGGCTCGTCGGCGAGGATCAGTTTGGGGTTCATCACGACGGCACGGGCAATGGCGACGCGCTGCTGCTGACCACCAGAGAGCTGCTGGGGGAAGTGGTGGGCACGGTGCGAGATGGCCATACGGCGCAGCACCTCTTCTACCCTCACCTTGCGCTCCTTCTTAGGCACGCCCAGATAGGTCAAAGGCAACTCAACATTCTCTTCTACATTCAATTCGTCTATCAGATTGAAGCTTTGGAACACGAAGCCTATCTGCCCCTTGCGAACCTTCGTGCGCTGACTCTCCTTCAGTTTACCCACTTCCTCACCATCGAGCCAATACTTGCCACTGGTGGGATTGTCGAGCAAGCCTAATATATTTAATAAGGTAGACTTGCCACAGCCCGAAGGCCCCATGATGGCCACGAACTCACCTTTCTTCACTTCGAGCGATACACCGCCCAATGCTACGGTCTCCACCTCTTCCGTGCGGAACACCTTCTGAATGTTTTCAAGTTTAATCATTGTTTATTCTGTCTTTATATTGTTAATCGGATTCTCAGAAGCAGCGCGCCAGCTCTGGATGATGACGGTGAGCAGGGAAATGATGAAGCAGGTAAACCCGGCGGCAGCAAATATCCAAGGGCTGAGCGCGATGCGATAACTGAAGTTGCTGAGCCAGTCGGTCATGATGTACCAAGAGATAGGCACAGCAATGACAAACGAAATCAGCATTGGGATTGAGAACGTGCGGAGCATCAGCAGCAGCACCTCGCCCGATGTCGAGCCCATCACTTTGCGGATGGCAATCTCCTTCTGCCGCTGGCGGATGAAGAAGAGCGACAACCCCATGTAGCCCATGACCGAGATAACGATGGCAATGAGGGTGAAGAGGGTGATAATATCAAGCGTATTCTGATGCTCCTCAAACGTCTCGGCGATGCAGTCTTCCATGCTGAGGGCATAATACTGCAAGTCTTTTTCTGGGACACCTTGTTCCTGAAGCATCGACCTGAAAGCGTTCATGGCATGCTTATCGCCATTTGTCTTCACCAGGTAATTGGGATTTTCCACCGTTTCCAACTTCCGGATAGCCATCGGCCGCACATCCTCCAGCACATTGATGATGCGGAAATCCTGCAGTATCCCGGCTATGAGATCCTTCTGATCATCACCCCACACAAAATCCTTTTCATTGCCAGTATAGTTTAGCAGGCGCAGGGCTTCTTCGTTCAGATAGTAGCCATTGTTGGTTGCACCGTTGTCACGGATGATTTTCAGTCCTAAGAGGTCGAAAGCCTCCTTGTCCAAATCGGTTGTCATCAGCATTTCGTAGTCGCCCTCGCTGTTTTTGACCCCCTTTCCATGGAAGTTATAGCCCGTAAACGTGCTCCCCTGATAGCAGCCGATACGCTCAACGAAGGGCATCTTCTCCAACAGATTTCTCACAGTCTGGCTCTTGCCAACCGGACTTTCTACATAGAACAGGTTCTCCGAATTGAAGCCTAGCGGCGCATGGATGAGGTGGTTCAACTGCAACCAGATGACGAGGGCTGCGGTAAGCATAGTGACAGTGACCACGTTCTGCACAATGATGAATAAACGCCCTAGCACCATCTTGGAATGAAAACGGAACGAGCCCTTGACAATGTCGATAGGCTGATAACGGGAAATATGCCATGAGGGCAGGATGCCCGAAACGAAGCCCAAGAGCAGGATAAAACCGAGACAAAGACTGATGCTGCCCACGCTGATATCGTTGTTCAGACTGATTTTCCCTCTGAATAGTTCTGAGGCGGCATCTTGGAAGTAGAAAGCCAAAGCCAGTCCAACGGCAAAGCAGAATGCGACCATCAACGTTGACTCCACAATCAACTTCAGCGAAATCTCTCGCTGGCTGCTGCCGAAGAGCCGTCGCGTGGCCATCTCCTTAGCACGGAACCCGGTATTGGCTACGGTCAGGTTGATGTAGTTGCTAATGGCAAAGAAGAGGATGGCGAGTACGGCTGCCAACAGGATGCGTAGTCGCGTCTTGTCGCCCTTCTGCAAACCTAAGCCATTGTTCTGTGGTGCAAACATGATGTCGGTGAGTGGGGTCATCGTTGGCTTGCTGTCACGCCATACGCCGTGGTGGTGCTCGTCGATGTATCTGGAGGCTATTTCCCTCGTGGCCTCGACATTGGTGCCAGGCTTCATCAAGAAGAACGCCTTGGCGGCACCTGTACCTCCAATGACAAAGGATTTATCGTCCAGTTGGTAACCCATCACTTGCGGATAGCGCTGCATGCTGACAATGATTTGTGTCTCATTGGGCAGCACCGTACGATCCATATCTTTCATCACGCCGCTGATGGTATAGACCAGCGTCGTGTCGTAAGGGTCAACATGGTTTATTCGCACATGGCGCTCACCCACAATCTGCAGCGACTCACCGATAGGATTCTTGTCGCCAAAGAGACGATGGGCCAGCCGTTCAGTGATGACACACTTGTCGGGTGCATCGAGGGCGGTTTTGCGGTCACCTTCCACCAATGGGAAGTCGAACAACTGGAAGAAGGACGAATCGGCCAACATGATGATGCCATTCTCACCATCATCATCTTTCACCTCTTTTTCTCCATACTGAATACGCCCCATCTGACTCATCACGCAGCAGGTCTGCTCCACATCAGGGCACAGCCGTTGGATGCCCTCTGCCGCCTGAGGCCACAAGAAGAAACAACTCTCTTCACCCATCAGGTAGATGCGGTCAGAATTCTTATGCCAACTGTCGATGCTATACTGCCGCCAGGTGTAGTCGCCCATCAGGATGATGAACATCAACGACACCACCAGCCCTGCTATATTTATTAAGGTATATAGCTTGTTGCGCGAAAGGAATCTGAAATAACTCTTCATGTTTTATTATTTTGTTCTTATGTTCTTATGTCTAAAAATGACACTGCAAAATTACGCCATAAAAACGAATCCGCCAAGGTTTTTCACCCTGGCGGAAGCAGATTGTCTAATTATTAGACACCTCAGCGTATGATTATTAGACACCTTGAGGTTAAATATGTTAGAAAAAGCGGAGAGAATGTTAAAGGTTGGTGCTCGTCAGTATTTTTATGCCTATCTTTGTACCCGATTACAAGCCCTTCATGGGGGATTCCTAAGATGAAGAAACTAC
>Ga0247608_10000602_pt1 | contig 56198 bp, 60 predicted proteins | sample 176DNAGHGlowgp2_FD_193490 | JGI IMG/M metagenome (GOLD analysis project Ga0247608, IMG submission 193490) | Sheep rumen microbial communities from Palmerston North, Manawatu-Wanganui, New Zealand - 1766 DNA GHGlow gp2 | ecosystem: Host-associated > Mammals > Digestive system > Stomach > Rumen ... | reverse complement strand
CATGCTATTCTCGTCAAAACCTTCAATAGAGAACGTCAGCAAGTACATAATATCAGTTGACATTATGATACCCGACATTGAGAAAAACGAGGATAACATGAAGCTTGCAATCGCATTCTACAATATTGTAGAATTCAGGGACAAGATTCGAATATATTCGGATGAAAAGGCATTCGCAATCGGAGACGAAAGGAAAACCATGAATAATGTGGTCGAGGAAGCAATGAAGGCTGACAGCTACAGACTGTATAACGACTCAAAGAATACCAAGTTTTCACCTGACATAAGACCAGGCACCGAGGCAAACTATGTGATTACGACCATCCTTTTCATATCATTGGGCGATGAGGAATTCAGCAACAACTTCGGAGCAGCAGCTAAGAGGTATCTTGACAAATACGGACTTTCAAAATTCTCAATATATATCGGGCAAATGATTGAGAAAGCCAACAGATATGGAAGCTTTCTGTATACGACAGAGCACATGGAGTCCATCATGAGGAATCTGTCAGACGAGCCGACCGAAGTGAGCGGTAAACTCCTGTCAATGCTGCATGACTATGCATACAATCACGGAGTGAGTAGCTTCTCAGAACTTAAGAAACTCAAGAAAAGAATGTCACAGCAGGAATGCTACAGGATATGGGGACAGACATCCGAGCTGATTGACACATTAAAGAAGCTTCCGATGTTGGTGTGCAAAAACTCATATACAGTCAGCATAGACCCTGACAGGGAACTCTTCAAGGATTTGGCCGGCAAGAGCGAAAAAGACCTCTCATACTGCGCAGAAGCGATAGCATCTGACAAGGCATATGAGGGAAACCTGATGAAAAGCAAAAACCTTAACTCGCTATTCTTCTATCTAAGGAAACTGTTTATAAAGGGAACCGTAAGACAAGTGTACGATTTCTTCCAGAAAAACCAGAATTTCATATCACCAGAAGAACTGGAACCATTCTATATCGACATAACACAAGAAGACCTTGACTACTACGATGCAAGAAAATATGAAACCATCAACTCAAGGAAATACTATGATAGAAACTATGATAAATCAAAGGATATAAAAAACAAAGAAATAATAAAATATTTTCTCGAACACGGGGCAGAAAGACCTGCTTAAATGCCTCTAATTTGCCCCAGAATCGACGATAATGTCTTCGGTGGACACTTCCCTTACCGAACAAAAGAAAACGCCTCAGAGAGCTTAAAAATGGCTTCTGAGGCGTTTGCAAACAAATAAACAACACACACTATGGCAAAATAAACTCTGCTCTATTTTTATCCTTTTCGCTAAGTACCATCTCATCTTCCGGAATGCCCCAGTCAATTGAAAGAGACTTGCTGAGCGGATGGTATCCTCCCTCTGACTTCGGGCAATAGAAATTGTCACACTTGTATTGGAAAATGGCAGTGTCGGAAAGTACGGAGAAACCGTGGGCAAATCCCCTCGGAATGAAGAACTGCTTCTTGTTCTTGTCGCTCAGAAGAACCTTGAAGTACTTCCCGAACGTATGGCTTCCAGGCCTTAAATCAACCGCAACATCAAAAATCACACCACGAACGCACCTTACAAGCTTTGCCTGGGCATCATCGCCCTCTTGAAAATGCAACCCCCTAACAACACCTTTCCTGGAAAAGCTCTCATTGTCCTGCACAAACCGAACACTGCCTATGTTTTCAGAGAATTCCTTCTCGTTGAACGACTCAAAGAAATACCCCCTGTCGTCCCTATGAACGTCAGGAGTTATAACAACAAGACCTTCTATGTCACATCTGTCGAATGTCATACATGATTTGTATTACATTGCAAATATATGTTAAAATTTATTAAAAACCAAATTTTCTTGAAGAAAAAATCAAGCTGACATGCTCCATTCATACCTGAATGAGCCACAGTCGTAAATCCTAACATATCCAAGCTTGTCCATCATCTCAGATTCGGTCATCGAATTGTCGAACCCGTATTTCTCGACAAGTTTCTCTTTCCTGAACGTATTCCTGCTGAACCTCTTGTTCCTGTTTATAGACTTGTTATAGTATGAATAGTCTGGAGACATTATGCCGTCAAGCTTGAAGCCAATCCTTGTGAACAGGTTGTCATCAGATGAAAGCGTCCACCTCCTGTCGGCAAATGACTTGACCGTATCAGCCCTGTAGTTGTCCGTGAAATACCTGAACATCCTGCTTCCAAGGCCACGACATATCGTTCCGTTAAGCGTTGCAAACCTTATGAGATTCCACTCATATCCCTTTGTATTCATGAACGACATAACTCCGACAAGAGAACCTTCATGATATGCCCCAAGATGGACTGACGCGCTCGAATATCCCTGTATGTCATTATCCTCTAGAAACGCCTTCGCATCAGACTGACTAATTGAAGATATGGCACATTCCCTTGCACCGATTCTCCTTCCGTCATAGACTCCAAGCGCTATCGCAATCTTAGCAAGAACAAGCTCCCTGTGCATGGCATATTCATCCTCAAACACCTGTATAAGCCTTATTCCCTCCCTGTTGCAGTCCTCAAGCTTCCTCAGATGATATGTCCTGTCCTTACCGTTCTTCTCAGAATGCCAGAAATTACCGTTAAGCTCAATTGCAAGCTTTTTATCCTCGACATAAATGTCAAGCTCCCTCCCTGAGAGAATCTTCCTGTCACTCTTGCACTCGAACCCAAGAGAGTTAATATATTCAATCACCTCGAACTCCCACTTTGACTTGTATGTAGGCTCAATGGACTTGTTCATCTCCACAGCATTCTCGCTGAGCAACTCATGGTATTTCTTCGAGACCATACCATCCTTCCCATACTTCTCGATGTACTCTTCCTTTGTAATGCCGTGCGTCTGAAGGTGAGTCGTTGTTATAAGTGACATCCTCTTGCCACATATTGCACATGTCACGAATTCACTGTCGTCATCGGACATTGACAGATTAACGAGTTTCCTTGAAACTGTAAGGTACTCCCTGTCCTCAGGATGCTCACGTATGTACTCCTCCCTAGTCAAGCCGTGCTCCCTCATCAGATGCATCATGAACGCACCGTTGTTGTTTTCAACGTCCGTGGTCTCCCAGCCACAGTAAGGGCACTTCTTTGTCTTCCTGTTCTCAGCCTCAATGATGTCGAACCACTGCTCCCACCAATAAACTCCATATTTACTCAGATACTTGTTCCTTTGATATCTTGTCGGTATCTCAACACCATATGCATCCCTTATATGAGAAGTAATGAACCCACCCAAGTTGAGATAGTCAGATGTCGTGTATCCATCGTTCCTGTCTACTGCAAGGTAATGGTATCCTTCATGAGGCTCAAACCTCGTATGTCTCTTACCATGCATATTGCCTCCCCTCTTACGTACATCAATCCCGTTCTCCCTCAGGAGTGATGATACAGTCTTCTTTGAAATGTGGTTTTTCTTACCAATCTCAAGAAGAGTAAGGTCATTAACCGTATAGTCAGAAATTATTTCACGTATATCATCGGAAGATAGCATATATCTGCACTTTATGCAAATATATGTTAAATTTTTTTAAAAAACAAAGAAAAAGGAGGTCTAAACCTCCTTTTTCCATACATATTTGAAAAGACCACAGTCATATATCCTTGTATATCCAAGCTGCTCGGTCATATCCCTTTCAGACATTTCCATCGGGAATCCGTACTTCTTGGACAAAATCTGCTTTCTGAATCCGAACTTGTGGAACCTTTGCTTGCTATCCACTTTCGGGTTATAGTATCTGTAGTCAGGAGGTAGTACCTTATCCAATTTAAAGCCAAGCTTTGTATATAGGTTATTATCACCATTCACCGTCCACCTTCTATCAGCGAATGACTTGACTTCAATCGGGTCATACATCCTGACAAAGTACTTGAACATCTTTCCTCCGAGCCCCTGACAGATACTGTCGTTTTTTGTAGCAAAACGAGTCAGATTCCATCTGTCGGTATATTCCATCAAGAAAGTCATCACGCCAACTAACTCACCTTCAAAATATCCCCCTAAATAAATTGTAGAACTAGCATATCCTTGAATGTGGTTACATTCCAAGAATTCCTGTGCTAAATGGGCTGAAATCTCTCTTATTTCACATTTCCTTGCAGGTATACGACGTTCATCCTTTCCACGAACGCCTAAGATATGGCGAATCTTGGTGAAGACAATATCCTTGTGGAAAAAGAATTCATCTTCAAAAATCTGTATCAGTTGGATGCCGTTATCATTACATTCTTCAACTTTCCTCAAATGATACATCCTGTCCTTGCCAAATTTTTCAGAATGCCACATGTTTCCGTTGTATTCAATAGCAAGGTGTTTATCTGGTATATATACATCCAGTTCCATTCCATGTAACACTTTTCTGTCACGCCTGCATTCAAAGCCAAGTGACTTTACATACTCAAGAATCTCATGCTCAGCAGCAGACGTGAATGTTGGTTCCAAGTTTTCATTGACTGCGTGCATGTTTGAACTAAGAAAGCTATAAAAATCGTCAGAAAGCATTTTCTGAGAACCATATCGTCTCAGATAGTCTAGTTTAGTCAAACCATGCTTGGACAAATGTTCAGAAGATAGTCTTTTAAGCTTCTTACCGCAAACTTTGCAAACCACATATTCATCAGGATTGTCCGACATCTGCAAGTTAAGAGTAGGATTAACCAGTGCAAAATACTCCCTATCCTCTGGATGTTCCTTCAAATATTCATCCCTGTCTATGCCATGCTCCTTCATCAAATGAACCATGAAGGCACCACTCCTGTTCGTGATATCAGTCGTCTTCCAATCACAGTATGGGCACTTCTTCACCTCGGCATCCTGAACTTCCTCAATCTTGAACCATTGTTCCCACCAGTAGTTTCCAGTACGCTTGTAGTACATCCTTCTGAAATACAAAGTAGGAGTCTGGACACCATACACTTTCTCAATGTGGGTTGTTAAATTCCCGCCCCTATTCATGTAATCCAATGTTCTGAAACCGTCATGCTCATCAACAGCTTCAAAATGATATCCCTCCCTTGGAACATACTTGGGAGTCTTAGGGTCATCAACGACAAATACCTCATCACTCTTAACACCTCCAACCCCCCTCATCTCAATACCGTAAAACTTGAGGATACCCTTAATCCTTAACTTTCCGACATGGTACTTCTTGGCTAATGCTTCAACACCAAGCTTGTCAACTGTGTAGTCCTTAATTACAGCAGCTGCATCAACGTTAACTTTACGCATACTTCAATAGTTTAAAAAACTTTAATTTATGCAAATATATGAGAATTATCTGGGAGAACCAAATATTCACAGAATTTTTAACCCGCAATTTGAGTTTCATAGATTCTATAATCCTACTAATTTAGTTCCAGACAATGGATTTGTAAAGAAATTTCAAAAGAAAAATAGACGGGAATTGCATAAAGTGATGGATAAAAAAAAGGTGGAACTCTAAAAAGGGTTCCACCAAAATTATCTGAATATCAGTTAATTACAGATTACCTGAGCTCGTTTGTGCTCCAGTAAGTCAGACCATCCACGCGAATTGCACCATAGAAACGGTTGTTAACCATTTTCTTCGCGTAACGTGTCATAATTCCCTTTATAGGAGCAAAGTTCATGGGGTTGTACATCGTAGGTGTCAGCTGCATTGGAACATACGGTGCATAGATGTAACCGGTGTCGAGCAGGCTCTTACCCTTGTGTCCGATGATGATGCTCCAGTGAGGTGAATACGGGTCGCGGTAGACCTGATACCTTCCGCCGAGAGTACCAATCTTCTCGATACCCATGTTGTACTGGTCGCTTTCAGCGCTAGCGTCAGTTACATGGAAGAACTCCAGGTTGTCGAAGACTGCTGAGATTTCTGAAGACACGACGAGGAAGTTAGCGCCTCCACGGAGTGTAGCCTTGTGAATCTGGGCAGAAATCTGGTTGACCTTTGTGATGAGTTCCTGGTTCCAGTCCTTCTGAGTGTAGTTGGTTGAGAATGCAGCCATCCTCCTCCAGCCGTTGACATCCCAACGTGCCTGCCAGGGAGCACCCTTACGGAGGTCGCGGAGAATCTCACGGTCGATTTCAGCTGCAATCTGCTCTGACAGGATAGCTGTCAGTTCAGCCTCTGCGTCGATGTTGTGGAATGCTGACACGTCCTGAGCGAGCTCTGGTGACCATGTAGCCCTCAGCTTCCTTTCCTCAACGCTGACGGTAACGCTGTCGAGCTTGAAGCTAACCTCACCGATTTCAGTCTCCAGCTCGAGGCTGTCGTACTGTGCCCAAGCAATCTTGAACAGGCCCTTGAGAGCGTCGGCTGTTGGAGCCTCAGTCAGCTTGGCGCCGCTAACGCCGATGTAACCGTCGATGGTAGCACCCTGCTGGAGGACGGGCTTAGCGAGGTCGAGCTCGATGTAAATCTTACCCTCAGCATCGCATGTGCCGTTATACTCGACGATGCCCTTGCCGTACTTCTGGGTAACCACGCGGAACGGGATAGCCTCGTACTGTTCGAATGAAGCGGTGGTTGTGTTGGTGGTGTTGGGGGCGATGTCAGCCTCAATCTTCTTCATGGCGATGACCTTCAGAGAAGCGAGGAAAGTCTCGGTGTCCATCTCGTTTCCGTCAGGACCGGTGAGCTTGCCTGCGTTGAATGAGCTGAAGCCGTCAACTGCGAGGATGATGTTACGGATGGTTCCGTCGAAACCGCTCTTAGCGTAGTCGCCAACTGTTGCACCGGTGAACTCGCGCATGCCGACTGGAGTAAGCCTGACGGGAACTGCGCTGCCGACCTTGATGGTGACCTTACCCTTAGAGTTGTCATAGAGGAAGTCGTTGTAGAACAGGTCGTACAGAGACTTCTCGAAGTAGTGTGTAACCTCAGGACCAACCTTGCGGATTGAGGTAGCGTCCAGACCAGCAGCCTCAGCAGCAGTCTTTGCAGCCTCGAACGTATCGTAGGTTGTTGGGGTTGCGCCAGTGTTCAGCACTGGGATGGTCCACTTGTTCTCGAGCTCGTTGATGGTCTCGTCTGGGAGGTAGTACCTCGGCTCAACACGACCTTCCTTGTTGCGGTTGGTGCGGTCGTAGCCCATGAGGCCTGTATGACGGCCAGTCGTACCGTCTGCGATGTCGCCAGGAGCTGTTCCGTCTGGAATGTCATATTCCCTCTCGCTAGTAACGGGGAGGATGAAGAACAGCTTGCCGACAGGAAGGTTCATGGCCTGGACGGACACGATGTCATTGGCGAGCAGCTTTGAGAATACCCTACGGATGATAGGGAACACGACGGTCTCGAAAGAACCGCTGTTGTCAGCTGCGGTGGCCTCATAGATGAGGTGCTTTGCTTCGTTCTCGTACAGAGTTGCGACGTTCTCACGGATGCCACTGGGCAGACCCTCGGTGAAGCCGAGGTCATCCCAACGCTTCTGGATGGACTCACGAATCTGCTTCTGTGCGTTGTACTCAATGTTTCCGACAACGCCACTATTCAAGAATTCTTTCATATTAAGATTCTAAGTGTTTTTTACTTGAGTTATGTTTCATGGGATTTTTCCCGGCGTTAACCGCCGTCATGCCCGATTCCCGGCGGGCATGTTAACCATAAATACTACGGTCTCGGCGTTTTTCCCAATCAGTTCATCATCCTGTGCATCAGGTCGAGTGACTCGAGTACCTCAGGTGACTTGTAGATTGGGGTCTCGTTGATTCTCTTTGAACCTTCGACGTTCATCTGCTTGTCCTCGGTGATGTTCATCTTGTGGGCCTTCTGAAGGTCCCTGCTGATGGACTCATAGAGAGCGTCAGACTCCTTAACCGTCTTGGCTTCTTTGTTGAACCTTGAGATGATTTCCCTCTTCTCGTCGCTTGTCGTAGTGTTCTCTGAGATAAGGGAGATAACCTTTCCGAGATTGTAGTTGACAACCGCAGCCTCCTTGAGGGCGTCTCTGAACTTGGAAAGAGCTGAGGTCATTGCCTTGTTCTCCTTCACAATCTTGTTGAGCTTCCTCTCGAACGACTCGTTTGCAGAACCTGGGCTGTATGGGTTATCGGCAGTGCCTTTTATTTTCTGTCCTGCCGCAGAGCCATTCCTTGGGGACCTAGGATTCTTTCTATTGGGACCGTAAGTCTTTGAAGTACTTCCGACATTTGCTGTGTGTTCTTGCCCCGTGTACAGCTCCTGCAGTTCCTCCTCGTCGTTGATAGGCTCGGTGACTGCTCCGTCAAGGTCAAGTCCTTCCTCTACCTGCTTTCCCCTTCCTGCATTGAAAGGCTTGTCAGCAGTTGACTTGTGTGCCTTGTAACCGCTGAACGGTTTCTTTGTTCCGTGTGGTACTCCCTTGTCCCAGTCGTTCGTGGAACTTGAGTTGGCTGGCTCCTCCATTCCGTCATTGGTCATCACGTCCTTATTCTGGTAGTTGTCCGTGTAGCCGACGTTAGAGTCATACTCGAGCACAAGCTCGAAGAGCCTCTCCTGTGATTCGTTCATGTCTTCAAAATCATTTTCCTGATTAGGTTGGTAGTCAGCTGTGGCACCTCCCAAATCAAGCAGGTATTCGGTACCAGCCGCATTGTCCTGAAGGTGAACCTGGTTGTCAGACTGGTTCACGACGACCTCGTCGCCGTTCTTCAGAAGCTTGTAAACTTTTACGATTTCATCGTCTTGCGCATTCGTGAAGTCATACTCGTCCTCACCTACCTTGTACTTGTCGAACTCGGCCCATTCATCTTCGCCGCCTTCTCCGTCATCTCCGACTTCAATGTCAGTCTCGTCTACCGTGACATCATCATCGTCATCGTCTACCGTGGCATCCTCAGTGCCATCATTGTCAACGTCTGCGGCTGCATCCTCAGTTTCATCCTGAGCTTTCACATCTTCGGCCTTGTCGTTTCCGTCCTCAGTCTGTTCGGCTGTATCTTCCACTTCATCCTCGTCATAGTCATCGTCCTCTGCCTCTGCGAGCATTTTCGCATAGGCTTCCTTGACAGTCTCGCTCAGCAGCGACTTAACTGCGCTCTTGGTATTCTCCTTGAGAGAATTCGCAATTGACTCGTAGTCTGCAAGGGATTCCTTGACTATGTCTGTCTTTATGTTATTTTTCTTCATACCGTGTTAGAAAAATATTAGATTTATTTGAAAAGATTTCCAAGCCTGCCATCATACCTAATCTTGGTGTGGCTCGCGCTTGTTAACAATAAATAGTGAAACATCGCGAAAATCTTCGGAAGTTTCAATTTTTCAATCATTTGTGAGCAAAACTTGTTATTTTTCTATTTTTTCTGCCATCATTAGGCAATTTACAGATAAATAGCACGGTCTATTCCGTTTTTAGCTCGCAGTTAAGTATTTATGGCTAAAGAACGGCTTAACGCCGTAAATTGTATATCATGGACGTTGAAAAGAGAGAACTTGTAGAAATAAAGAAGAACAATGTTGGCACTGGTCTTCTGATTGAGAATGACGGGTATATGGAACTGGACAGGTCTAGGAGGGTAAACGAGGGCCTTGGTGGTGACGGATGGTATGTTCCAAATCCGTTCATAGTGGATGCAGTGTTTCAGAAATTCGGGATAAAGAACGCAAACGGCAGGATTTATCCTGAGCGTGTACTGAAGGAGCAGGTTGCGAAGTACCAGCAGCTCATCGAAGACAGTAGGTCTATGGGTGAGTGCAATCACCCTGCCGAGAGTACCATAGACCTCAGCAGGGTATCCCATAAAATCGTCGAGCTTCACTGGGAGGGAAGGACCCTTGTCGGTAAGATGGAGCTGAATACGACTGAGGGCTTCAGGAAGCATGGCATTGTCACGTCTTGCGGAGACCAGGTTGCAAACCTCCTGCTGAACGGATATAAGATTGGCGTGTCATCGAGGGGAGTTGGCTCTGTCGAGCAGAAGATGGGGCAGTACATCGTCGGAGATGATTTCGAGCTCATATGCTGGGATGTAGTCTCCCAGCCTTCAACTCCAAATGCATATATAAGCATCGAAGGAAGGGAAGGCTTGCAGTCTTACATGGAGTCTGTGGAGCATCACAATGGAAACGCGCTGATTGAGAAGATGCAGAAGGCAAAGGAGCTACTAAAGTGAGGGCACTCAACATATTTTCCACAAAATTTAAAAACGGACGGTTTCAAGCCGTCCGTTTCTTTTTTAGTCAATAATACTTAATGCTGCTGTGCTTTGTATTTGTTGTACTCAACCTCAAGTTCCTTGATGCTTCTACAAGGCTTTGTGATGATTTCACCAGTATTATAGTTCTTAAGTACAATCACTGAATCATCACCATTGGGGTAATATATTCCGATACCATCTTTACCTCCTAGTTTTTCATTACGATATTTCAAGAATCTTTCGCCTTGAAGGAATTTCTTTCCATGCGGCGAATCAAAAGGTATTTCATTATCTGACCCGTATTTTCCGTAACCTTCCCTAGCAATCCGAAAAGCCTTTCTTGCCGCCCTGTCAGCCAAATCTGCTGAAATTTCGTTAAGTAGTCTATTCACAGACTCCTTCACAATTCTGTGAAGGTCTTGTTCTGTTAATCTTATAAGTTTCTTGTCCATATTTATATTCGTTTCAATTTCAAAGATTCATCATTCTTGATAGGATGTCCATAAACTTTTGCTTCTCGACGATTTTCTGGAAATCGTTTCTCATGAATGACTCGTTCTTCTTTGTCTTCTTATCTTGAAGGTTGAAATCACTTGCAGTATACTCCTTGCCATAATCATCCCCGAATGCGAGCTGTGATACTTTCTCACTTGCATTCTCGTGGTCACGTTTTAATGACGGTGATATCTGTGCTTCAATTTCCGACATTATAGCCTCCCTAAGGCCAATTGCTGGCTCTTCCTCTGACTCTTCCTCTGGCTCTTCTTCTGGGTCTTCTTCATCCTCGTTTCTAAGCTCTTCCAGACCGGCGTTATATGCTGCCACTGCTTCTGGGCCTAACAGCTTTGCAACTTTAAGTCCGGTAATATTTGTTTCATCGGCTCTAAACACAGATTCTTGCAGGCCTCTATTTTTTACTATTTTATCGTTAAGTTTTTCGATGATGAAGTTTGAAACGTTTGCAACCATGTCAAACGCCTTAACCGCAGCCTTCTCGTCCGTCATACCCCACACAGCCATATAGTTAATAGCCTCTTGTATGTCATATCCGTAGAAGTTAAGGACAATCCATGCCGTCAGCTCGGCTTGCTGTTCAATGGGTCCCCTTCCATCATCCTTACCGATATAGAACTGGCTGAACTCATTATTTTTATCCTTCAGGTATCTTTGATGAAGCAGTTCATGTGCAAACTCATGAGCTATTGTCATGAACATGTTTGAGTTCATTGCGGCGTTATTTAGTATTTCAATGACGCCACCCTTAGACACGCCTAGCGCCCCTCCAAGAGAGTCAATCTTCTGGAATTTCACTCCTGAGTCTTGAATTACACTAAGCAATGCCTCAATCTTCTCCTTGACAAGTTCAGTCTCATTTCCTGTATCATTGTACCAGTCTGTGTCAACATGCTGAATATCTCCTACAATGTCTTCCTTGCCCTCCATTTGTATTGTATCTGCATAGTCATAGAATGCTGCGACAAGTTTGTATTTTCCGACGGTTGATTCTGCATTAAGGTAATGTCTTAACCGCTCCTTATCACCCGGAGTCATTTCAGACTTGCTTGTGATATGGTTGGCATTCATCCACTCCTGCTCAGCATTTTTCCTATTCCTCTGGCCGCTATGGAGTTTCTTTCCTCCATATGGCTTAAAAAGGGCGATAGGGACTGCATCCGGCTTTACTGACCTGTTCATTGCATTCCAGTCAGCCTTGCTCTTGATGAGAGTCATATTCGGTCTTTGAACCCATGCCAGTATCGTGTTTTTTAACGAAAATCCTTTTCCTTGTACTCTCTTCAGGTTGATAATCGGAATGAAAAGCTTCTTGAAGTCTTCTGACGTTACAGCATTGATTAGCTTTTTCTTGAAATCATAGACCTTTGCCATTATTTGCTTGGATGACAGATAAACATTCCCGTCTGCTTCCTTCTCAGCCTTCTCCTCGGTGTTTGCAAGCATCTTTAGCAGTTCATCAACAATACTAATGGCATTATCTTCGTTTGAGCTATTATTCTTCTCATTCGCCCTTAAGAACTCTATGCATGGCTTGACCTTGCTGTTTATCAGTTCCAGCATCTTCTCCCTCTTTGGAGGAACATACCATCCCCATGTCTTCAGGTTCCCAATCCAGCTTGCGCCGTACTTGTTCTTGATGGCATCCTTAAACTCATCAGTCTTGTCGATATCATCTCCTGTCAAGAGTATCACGATTTTAGGAGTCCCATCCTTTGTATTGAATTTTACTGTTCTAAAACTAAACATATTATATCAAAACTTGTCATTTCCCATAAATAGTTGGACGGGACCATTAAGCCCCGTCCAACACATCGACTACCAATTTCATTCCATTATCTAGTGTTACTACGATTTCCTCATATTCGTTGCGGTTATTTTCATCATCTTCTCCGTGTCCAACCCTATAGAAGAAATCATCGTTGAGTTTCTTAAACTCTTCTTGAGGAAGGCTTATTGATACTGTTGCCCCTGTAATACCTCCCTCGAATAGTTTCCTAGAAAACTCACTGCACGTTTCAGCCAGTGCTATCGAGTCCATCTTTATCATGCCAGAAATATTTTCTTATCCAGTCTTTAATCTTAGATTTCGTCGTCATTTTCAGCCTGAGGTTCCCCTTCAGCGCCTCATCAATCTCATTTCCGAGTCCGTTCCTCATCATTGCTGCATAGTAGTCCCTTTGTCCGTCTAGCGCAATCCTTGAAGCGGCCCTTTCGCTTTTTAACATTGAAAGCTCCTTGTCAATCTCACTCATCCTCAGACTCAAAGTTATAAATCCTCTCGAAGAACTCCTGCAATGTATGTATGAGCCAGACGATTCCTGATGCGAGCATTCCATCAAGGAATGCAACGGCAGCCCAGTGCATGTTCGTATAAAATTGTAGGATGTTGAACGGTGTCAATGGAGTGCCGTACAGGAAGAAGTAGTCACACAGTGAAAGTACGAGCCCTACCCAGAAAGGGAAACAAATCATGCAGTGAAACAGCTCTCCGAACCCAGTGCCAATCCTGTCTGCAATGCTCCTTATCCTGTCATAGATATGGAACGGACCGTGAGCGAACACGAAATGGTTTGAAATTGAATATGCAAGCACTGAGAACAGTACTAGCAGATACCATGGATTTATTTCAGTCTTCATTTACTGTAGTTTTTTCTTCTTCAGCCTCTTCTAGCTTTATTTCTTCCACAGCTTTCGCCTGCGGTTTCCTTTGCCTTTTCTTTTTTCCGAACTTGAACTCTATCGACTCAAGCTCATCGAAAGACTTTTCTGGGTCCGAGAATATCATCTTAAGCTCCTCTACCTTAGCCTTCAGCAGCTCAAGTTTCTTGAGTGCCGTCTCATTGACTGAGACAGTCTCTTCGATAAGGGAGAATATGTCGTCATATGTGGCATCGTTGGAATCAGCATAGAAATAGTAATATCCGTTCTCATCGCCGACGGTCACCTTGATTCTTCCGTCCTCACTAGGGCCCACAGTCCATCTTGGTGGAAACGACATCTTTACTATGATGGCGTCATTGTATCTCTCCATGCTCACGAAATATGCGGAGAGCTGGTCAATCCTGTCTTGCAAGTTCTTCTTCATCATGCTATTATTGATGTGATTATTACCGCCAGGACGATAAACAGCAGCCTCAGACTATGGTCCTTGTCAATCAGCTTTCCCTCCTCCAGCCAAAAGACAGATACGAAATGTGCTATATACTCAAGCAGTATTAGTATTGAAAGGACGAGTAGGAGAACCTTAATGTAGTTCGACCATATCATCCAGTATTCTACGGGGTATGCAGATAACATAGTTCATCTTTATTTCCATAATAAAGTATAAGGGAAAATCAGACGAATCAAAAGAAAAGAGCGAACCTTTTGAATGGTTCGCTCTAAACAACTTCAAAATTAATGTTTGACTGTCATCAGTCATCATATCCAACATTTTCAATATCTTCTCTTAGAATCCTATTGACGGTCTCCATGATAATGCCGCTCAAATCAGACTCTGTTAGCCTGATAACATTCTTGCTAATATTTTCATTAATATTTTCCTCTCCCTTAAGTCTCCTCCTCAGATTTTCCCTTAGGGTGAATGTCATGAGGTATCTGTATCTCTGCATCTCACTTATGAATGACTCGCAGTCGCTCCTCATTCCGATGTAGTCGTCTCCCTTGAGGCGCTTGTAGAACCTCTTTGTCTCATTGATTATGTCCAGTATGAAGCCCTCCCTGCTCTTCATCTTGTAAGGCGCTGGCTTGAGCTTGTTAACCTTAAGCTTACCGTGTATTGACTGCTCTACCTCTGCCACCTTGTCCTCGAACTCGGCGATAGAGTCTCCAATCTTGTCAAGAAGCTCATGCTGTGACATGTTAGGTGAATCCCAGTGTGCATTCTGGCATGCTGTCTTGAATCCCTCCAGTTTTTCTACGAATTTCAAAACTTGCTTATCCATGATATTCATTATCCTCCTCTTCCTTGGAATAATTCTCACCGTTCTCAACAAGGTCGCTTACTCCCTCAAACTTCTTGTTATTCCTGAACTTAGCACTCTTTGCCATCCTTGAATCAACGATTGTCTTCGGAACACCGCTTCCGGCAATGTATCCTCCGCTGCAAAGCAGGAATATTCCCGCATCCGTAAGGTCAGTCTTCACGTATCCGTTGGTTAGCACGTCAATCACAAGCACGACGCACATCGTAATGCCAAGTAGCATGCCGATGAACGACGATACGAGAAGCGTGATTCCGTTCACGCTAATCGGAGACTGAGAATCTATTGATGATAGAACGTTCTTGAAAAATCCCATAGGACATTTTTAAATAAATAGCGGCTGGCACGAAAGAATGCCAGCCGTCCATTTTTAACTATAGTTCCAACAGATTATTCCGTAGGCTTAATGAGCAGCAGTGACAGTTCAAGAAGTTTCCTAACGTTTCCGTTCTTGATATCGCCGTCATACTCAAGATTAGATATTGACTCCTTGATGTCATTAGCCATGGAGACCTCTTCGCTTGTCGAACACTCGTCACAAATCATCTTGTCGCAGCACATGCTAGCCATCTCCTTAAGCTCCTTGAAAGCCTTTATTCCCCTTTCTTCAGAGTCCTTGTTTCCTCCGATTCCCTCAAGAATCTTGTCAAGCGAAAGCTTCTCCTCCCTTACGGTCTGATTCTTCATCATAGACTCGCATATTTGCTTTTTGGCGCGCTCAATTTCGTAGAGGTTAGCTGGTATACACTCGAGCGTAGAAAGCGCGTGTACGGCCTCAAAAAGGGCCAAATCAGCCTTGTTTGAAGGGCCTTTGGACACCATGCCGTTCTTGAAGATAAAATCCCTGAACTTACTGTTGGATTCATTGACCTTTTTCTTGTTCACCTTTGAAAGATTCTCGCTAATAGCTGCATCTAGGTATTTCTCAGGTGAAATGACATCGCTGTCAGACGGAACATAGCTCCTGATACTTTCAATCAGCTTGAATTGTCCAAGAAGGTTCTTGTCCTCCTTAATGGCCTTGATTACCCTTCCAATCGACTTGCTGTTATTTTTCAGCGAGTCCATCAGCGATGACTCTACGATGGAGTTGAGCTTTCCGAACAGAAGCGTGTCTCCGTCCTCTGCAAGTTCCTGCCTCTTCCTTGCGGCATCGATTGTCTCGTTAAGCATTGACATAACCTTGTCGTATGCCTTAAGGTCGGAATGCTCGGCGCATTCCGACAGTAGCTTTGTATATTTCTTAACTTGTCCAATCTCTTCCTTGGACATTTTCTGCTTAAGCATATTCTAAAACGTTTGTCAATAAATAGGTTATAGTTTCTCCTTTTTGTCAGAGAATTCGTCGATTGACTCAATCATCTTGTCAATCTCCTCATTGAACATGAATGCCTTGTTGAAAACGTCAGCACGTATATGCTTTGTCTCATTCACGCTGTTATCATTACCCTTAATGGACGTCATTAGCTTGTCGAACAAAGCATTACCTTCATTAAGGTTGGCCTTCCTAGGTGTTATGGATGACAGGTCCAGTGTCGGCATTTCATTTCCTCCTCCGCCTCCAGTCTGGTCCATAGGCTCTGAGCCTTCGTTTCCGTTTATTGACCCTGATTCGTCAGAGCCAGGGCTTCCAAGTCCTCCAAGTTCGTCTCCGAAGTCAGTTGGTCCTCCGCCACCTCCTATCGGTCCTCCGAGGCCTCCGCCTCCGCCCATGCCGCCCTGGTCTCCACCCATGCCGCCTTGGTCGTCGTTATACTCTGCTCCAGGTTCTCCATATATTCTGTCGACAGTATCGAAGATTCCAGTCTTCTTGATAATCTGCTGGGTCTTCTCAAGCTCTGCTGCAATTGCCTTCTCAAGCCTTATTTCCTCGAAGTTCTCCTTGATTTCCTTCTCGGACCACTTCATGATATCCTTCAACGCCCTCTGGAGCGACATAACCTGAAGTCCGTTTCCGGGGTCTGACACAGCATCCCTTATGGCATCCACCTTCTTGGCAAGCGTGTCAATCTCAAGCTGGTCAGCCTGTGTGGAAGGATTGTTCATGGTCAGCGTGAAATTCGTAAGGTCATCCTCGAAGCCGAGCAGATGGAGGTGAATCGTAGCAACCTTCGTGAGCTCCATCAGGAACGACTGCTGAATCCTGTTGACCATTCTTGTGAAACGAATGTCCATCAGTGCAAGGTTGTTGCCTTCTCCGGTTGTCTCGTCGAAATTAAGGAATGCCCTTGGAATCCTAAGTGCAGCTAGAACCTTCTTCTGAATATACTTGATGTCGTCCATTGCAGTCAGGTTCTGACCTGCCGACAGTGTGTCAATCGGATTCGGAGCATTCTGGTCCCTTACAGGAATGAAGATATCATTATCAATCGAGAGGATGTTCTTCCTCAAGTCAATCTGTCCTGTCATTGGGTCGATAATCGGAGCTCTCTTAAGGCTGCTTGCAACCTGTTCCACATAGGCACCTACGTCAGCATCGTCGATTGCCCCGACGAACACCTTGTATACCCTTCTCTCCATTGAACGTTCAAGCCTGTAGATGAGCATCATGTCCTCCATGAGGGAAAGCATCCTCCAATGCCTCCTTGCTGAGTTCAGAATGCTGCATCCGTATGGAAGGTACATTGAGTTTCCAAGAAGTCTGAAATGTGCAACCTGCCAGCTGAAGAACGGCTTGCTTGTGTTCCTCTCGTTATACCATATGAACTTCGTCGAGTAGTCCTTGTCACCGTTCTGGTTCGTGGTAACTGGCATCGACAATCCATATGAGCCACTGATTCCGTCCTCAACCCTCTCGACCTCAAACACAGGCAGTTGCCTCCATCCCTTAACGCCGAACTCAGAGTCGATGTCGAGAAGCATGTACTGGTTTCCGTACTTACACATTCCGCGTATCACCATCTGGGCCATTACCTGGACATTGAGCCTGTTGACGAACAAGTCCTCAAGTATGCTCTTCACCCTGTCAGACTTTGAGTACACGTTGACAACCATACCCTTTGAATTCGCTATTGAGGCTTCTTCCGAGTAGGTATCCAATGCTGCGCCAATCTCAGGACTTGAGTCCATGAGGTCTACTTCGTTGAACATCAGCTTCAGCTTGTTCAGCCCTGAGAATGCGTTTATCGACAGGTCTATATTTGCCCTTACCCACCTGTCATGCATATACTTGTTCTGCCTCAGCTCAAGCTTCTTGTTCTCATAGTCTGTCTTGCTGTCAGTCCTGTATATTATGTCGCTACCCTTGCTGGACATATCATATGAAGCGACGCTCTTGCTTGCTCCGATATCTGTCCAGTCTCCCCTCATGGCACTGTCAAGGGTTTGGAATATAGTTCTTTTCCTAGGCATTTCTATCTATTTTGTTTTTATTCTCCCCACCTTACAGAATTGGACCTCATGTATTCCTCGAATACTCCGCCCTTCCTGAATGGATTCCTTAGAAGCTGCATTGCAAGCACCCAGCAGGGATTATCGTTTGATGATGTTTCCTTATGTTCCATAACATTATGCTTTTATGCCAAAATATAGCCTGAAATTATGTTTTTCAAAGCCTCAATAATACCCGGCAAACAGCCACATATATGACCCTCCAATCCTCGAATCGACCTTTTTTAGCGTCTTCTCTGTTATGAACTGTGGAGCCTGTATGTTGTCACTAATCAAAAGCGAGTCCCTGTTAACTGACGGAGCCGTCTTGAATGTAGAAGATGTCATGTACGCCTTAAGTATTGCCTTGTCTTTCTGGACGGTGGCCTCAATCTTGCTAAGAGAGAACTGCATCACGAAAAGTGCCATCGCAAGCGCGCATATCGTATCGTCATGGCTCCCTGCCTGATGGTCCATCCTGCCGTTGTCTCCCTTGAATATCCATGTGTCAAGCTCATTAATGACCCTTGTGGAACGAATCTTGAACTCGTTGTTCCTTACAAGCCCTGCGAAGTTTGAAAGAACCGGGTACCTGTTTCCCTGAAAATGGAATCCTGGGAGCCTGTCCATATAGGTCTCCCTCTGGTAGGACTGATTCTGCAGTGTATATGTCTTCTGATTCCCGTCCTCATAGTACAGGTTCTTGTATCCGAGGTTCAGTAGTGTCAGTATTGCCGCGTCACCCTGTCCTCCAGTTGCATCCACTACGATGAACGCATCATTGTACAGTTTTCCGTATTGAAATACAAGTGCTCCGATGTCGTCTCCTAGCTTCTTTCCGACATATTCACCTACCTGCTCTATTATCGGCATTCCGTTCTCGTCCCTTCCGTCCATGTCGATAATCTCGATGGCGGTCTGGTCCGCTGAAGTACCCCTTGACGGGTCAACACCAATGATATATCGGTGTCCGTCAATGGGCTCCTTCCAGAACCACGTGGAATCAGTCATTGGGTCCTTGAAGTTGTCAAGGGGCTCCCTGACATTCATTGTGCTCTGCATGTCGATATATTCAGCTGCGACGACATTGTCTGACGAACCCATGAACGAAACGTCAAGCTCCTGTGCAATCCTCATGGAGTCGTTGTTGAAGCTCTTGCACATTTCCTCATACCATGGAGATGTCGGGGTCCATCCTTCCCTCTCCAGCCTCTTCCACCGTTCCTCGTTGTATTCTACGCTGCCTTCCTTGTCAATTGTCTGGTCATTGTCCCACTTCTTACCGCTCTCAAGCTTCTTATACCATTTCAGATTCTTGTTGAATCTAGGGTCCTGATACCAGTGGAACTCAACTGCCGTAAAGTTATTCTCCTTTGACAATGCCTGCCTGTACGTGTTGTAGTACAATTCGTCCTTGCCGTTAGGAGTTGACACCATGACTGTCTTCGAGTTAGGGTTTGATGCCATGGTAGCAGATGCTGTTGCATATACAGTCGAGCCGCTCTCGATGAACGCAGCCTCATCAAGGATAAGCACGGAAACTGCAGATATACCACGGGATGCATTCGGACCGCTGGCCCTTGCTATAATCCTGCATCCGTTGAACAGCTCCATTGAAGCCTTAGAGTCCTTCTTGAAGATACTCTTCGTGTTCTTGTCTGAGTTTGGGTCTACGGAATAGTAGTCCTGTCCCCAGTACCATCTTGGGACCTGCATTAGGAACTCCCTTATCTTTATAATAAGCTCCTGCGCCTGCTCAAGCTTGTTGGCAATACAAAGAACAGTCTCAGGAGATTCACTGTCAGAGAATGCACACTGTGCTACCACCCAGGCAGATGTTAGTGTGCTTATTCCGCACTGCCTAGGCTTGATTGCTATAACGTTCCTGTTGTCAGCAAGAGCCCTAAGAAAAGCCTTCTGCCTCGGGAAAAGCCTAAAAGGAGTCTTCCTTCCGCTAGTGGCATTAAATGTGTAGAAGTACTTCTCGATGAACTTAATCCTGCTCTTGTCAGCACAGCACTGTGCATAGTCCAGTGCCATATCCCTCATGTCAATCATACGCCTTCAATTATCTCGCCTTCGTCATCAGAATCGATTGAAACAGTGTCCAGCTCGTCAGCTGAGAAATAGCTGTCTCCTATAAGAGTCTTGTCAAGCCTCTTCATATCCATCTTCTCCTTGAATCCGAAGTAATCTTTCATTTCGCTTGCCTCATCAGCCAGTCTGGACGCAAACCTCAGGCTATTCTTTGTCCTGAGGAACATATTCTTAAGCACTCTGGAAAACTCACCCTCTGGTGCTTCTGTGAAAATCATGAATGAATACGGAAACATCTTTGTGTCACTGAAGAACCGTTCAATCCTCTCCCACATCGGTATCCCAAACCTCATATTCCACGGCTCAGCAAGTAGGAAGTCGGACTTGTTCACGATATATCTAGCCTTGTCAACGTCGGATGGGAGGCTGTGATATGAGAAAAGCTCAAGCATACCCCTTATGCTTTCCCTTAGCAGAAGCGGAAATATCACTCCCTGTGCTGTGACCGTAGCCTTGTCCATGTTTGTGCCTACAGTAACCTCTACGGTAGACCCCTGCCTTGGGTTCTTGTCGGTTATGTCAGCCTTCTCCATGAACGTCAGGTAGTCGTTTATGACGTTAATCCTGTTGTAGTACCAGGATAGCTTCCTGTTGACAGACCTGAGTCCTTCATAATACAGGTCGTGCTTGTTTGACAATGCATATGAAGCCCCCTGTATGAGGGTGTTTATCATCATCCTCTTTTCAATCTCCTTCTTCATTTCCTCGGCCTCGTCAGAGTCCTCGAACATATAGTCGGATGTAAGAGAATCGTCAGGCTTTACAGTCACCTTGGAGGACAATTTTACTTTGTCGACAAGCTTGCAGTCAATTGTCATAATCTCACTAGGAATGTCGAACATCTTTACCAGCGTATTGAAACAAAGCTTCTCAAGGAAAGGCCTGACAGGCTTCTCAAGCTCTGCGCATTCAGTCAAAAGTCTGGACAGCTCAGTCTTTAGCTCTTCTGAGGACTTCCCGTCATATCCGAACTTACCTAGGCTGGCATATATGTCTGACATCCTGGATTTGAGCATTCTGTACTCAAAGCCATGGCTGTCAGAATCCGGTAGGGAACTATTTCCCCCAATCGGAGTATTCCCTTTCATCACTGCCCTGTATATGAACTTCGGTAGGAGAAGTTCCTCCTTGTTGTCCCTAAGGGATTCTTCCTTGAGATATATTTTTTTCATGCTTAAATCGTCTTTAAAAATCTGTCCATCTCCTCTTTGGTGAAAATAAGGCCATTCTTTCTCATTTCAGACAGCCTCCTTGACTCAGTCTGCATGTTGTTTGTCGAACTAGGCCTTGTAAAGCTAATCTTAGCGTCATTCATATTAGGGTCTTTGACAATTTTGTCAAGTGCAGTCTTCTGTGAACCGTTTGCATCAACTGGTATTGAAATTCCAACGCCCTCTCCTTTGCTCTTGTCTTGTACACTGTCAATGTTTCCGGCATCAACCTGAACATTCTTGACATTTCCGTTTTTCGACAGGATTTGGTTGGCATTGTTGAATGCATTCTGAATACCCCTGACGCCGCTCATTGTGGCTGAAATTTGGCCATTATCCTCCTTTAGAAGCAATTCACTTTTTTTGTAAATCTTGCCCTCAAATACCTTATTGAGCGTCTTGTCCTTGTTAACCTTGTAAATTTTCATAACCTATTGGGCTAATTTACCAATAAATAGGTCACAAAAGAAGAACGGTGCTACCATCACTGGCTGCACCGCTCAATAGTTATGATTGTTGAAAAAAAATCCTTAAGGCCTGAAAGGATTTTTCCTGATTCCCTTATACTCTTTAGGAATCCTGTTGTTCGGCCTGTCTCTCCTGGAATTAGTCATGGAGCCCATTGTCTCCCTGACAAAACCTTCCATCTGCATGTTGTCAGGAATCTCATCATCCTTCTCATCATCATTTCCAGAAGACTCGTCCTTAAGGCTTTCAGCATATTTTTTAACAGCTTTCTGGTCATCACGTGACAGGCCGTTGACGATATCCATTATCTCGGAAGCTCCCTCGCTTTCCTCGGGCTCATTCATGTCAGTATCCATTTCGCCCATATCGTCATTCATGTCAGGCATACCCATATCCTGATTCTCATCAGCACCGCCGTCAGGCTGTAATCCGGGCATGCTGTCACCAAGCTGAGGCATATCCATCGAATCGAAATCGTCTTCAGGTTCAGAAGGTACTCTCAGCCTGGTAGGCCTTTGTTCATTTTCAGTTATCTTTTTTTTTTAACTTGATGATGGACTCTGCGATTGCATTGGCAATTTCCTCAGGGGAAACCTCGAACGGGGCACCGTCTCCGATTTGCCTTCCATAAGGAAGGTCGGTCTTGACAGAATCATCGTTCATGTCATAGTAGTCAGGCATCTCCTGATGATTGTGGGTAGGAAGCGTCATGACCTTCTTCCTGTATGCTGGATGCCTTCCGAAGTCGTCAAGCCTGTTCTCCTCGTTCATCCTGCGGATTGCACGCCTGTAGCCTGCGCTCTCAATGACACGTACCCTGTTCCTGCCCTCTTCAGCAAGCTCAGGCTCATCATCACTGACCTCAAGCTCATAATCGTTCTCCTCATCATCATCAGCGTCATCGTCGAAAATGTCCTCGTCCTCATAATCATCGGCATCGACGGTGTCTGATTCAACACCTACGGCATCGGCAATCTTCATGAGCATCTCCTCCATTGAGTTAATCCTGTCTTCGAGGTCTTCAATGTAGACAGAATCCTCATCGTCATCATCTTCACCATCGAGGTCATCATCTGACTCGTCAAAGTCGAAATTGTCTTCTCCGCCAAAATCGTCAGCACCTTCTTCGTCATCGAATCCTTCAGCATCCTCATCATCGAATCCTTCAGCATCCTCGTCACCGAATCCTTCAACATCATCGTCATCGATAGGTTCATCTTCCTCAAAGTCATCAGCCTCGTCAATCTGCTTACCCATCTTACCGTCGAACGGAGCATTGTCACCAATCTCACCAACACCTACTGAAGGGGTGTTCTGGTTGTCCTTGTCGTGCATTGACTCACCCTCTTCAACAACACCGTTCTTCATGTCTGATGACTTCGGGTTGTCATTTCCTGTTCCGTCAATCTGCTTGCCTTCGGCATCGTCGAAAGGAGAGCTGCTTCCGATTTTAGTTCCATGGGATTTGTCCATATAATGGTCTTCCTTCGGATTTCCGTTGCTGTCATGCCAACCAAGAACCTCGCCCTCCTTGAGGTCGGTATTCTTCAGGCTTGCCTTCTTGAATTTACCCTTTTTGTTTGCCTTCTCTGGGTCTCCGCACTCATTGGTCCCCTTAGAAATGTTCTGTTTTGCCTGATACTGGGCATCTGCTTTATCACAGAACGGGTCTCCGCAGCAAGGCTTGTTCTCGTTAATGTTAGAGACATTGGCCATAATCTGCTTCTCCCTGAGGATTTCCTTCCTCATGTTCTCAGTTGCCTCGACAACGAGGTTCTCCTTCTTGTCAAGGTCCCAGCTCTCTGCATTGTATGCATTGTTGTTTACGGACTCCTTGATTGACATCATCTTGAGCTCGAAGTTCTTCTGTGCATTTGCAAAACCGTTGTATGCATAGTCGGAACGGTTCCTGAAACCACCAATGTAGTTGAAATCCTCTGTCACAAGGTTCGGCTTGTTGTCAGCGACCTTGATGTAGTACTTAGTACCCTCCCTGACGATTCCGTAGACCTTGCCGTCGGCACCGACCTTCTGGTACTCAATCGTGCTGTACGGATTCTGGTGAGACTCGTTCACGCTTCCGTACATCATCAACGACTTCATTCTCTGAAGAGTATCGTTGTTTTTAATATTTTTATCCATGAATAAAGATAGTTAACTTTCGTTATTTCACTGCCGAATAAACCGGCATTTATCAATAAATACTCTGGAATGGCTAAAAAGTCTAGTACTCAGACAGTATCGTCATATGTGCCGGACATATTGTCCTTTCCACGAGTATCGAAGTTCGCCTGGAACATCCTCTCAGTAAACTTGTCAAGAGCCCTTATGTATACTGTCGAGCCCGGCTTCATGAGCATCGGGTCATATTGCAGGCATATGCAGTAGTCATATCCGATTAGCCTTGACATAGTCTCGTCATAGTATACCTTGTATGTCTTTCCGTTCTCCTTGCTAGTCATCAGCTTGCCATACTTCTCGAGGAACGACTTCATCGCATCCCTCTCCTCCTTCCAGTGCTTGGCATACGGGTTGTGCTCACTGTTTCCGTCCGCAACAACCTCCTCGTTTAGGAACCTGCTAAGAGACTCATATGCAAGGCCAATCCTCATCGACTCGTACACAAGCTCGTTCGTGTACAGGTCATAGACGTCTCCAAGTCCAAGTGCCTCATCTACGGAAATGACACTGATATCTGGTCTGAACTCTGAGTCGAATGACAGACTTGAAAGCTCGTCGTTGAAATACCTCCCGACAAAGTCATCCCTGTCGTCAAACCTCGAATAGTCTATTACAAGATATAGCTTGTTGTCATGATAGTCATACAGGACCCTCTCCATGCTGCTTCCGTCGCTAATCTCTCTCCAGGCCATGTCTGCAAGGTCAAGAAGCGAAAGACGCATGGAAGAGTCCAAAGGCCTTAGGCCATCATACGATTCGCAGACATGATAGAAATTGCCTCCCACTGGCGGGTTCTTCTCCCCACCAATGAGAAACTTGTCCTCGGCAGGAAAGTCCTTATCCTGCCTAAGCTTGCGAATGTCTTCCTCTCGTATGAAAATCTTCATCTGATAAACATTATGGGTTGCATGCGCACTTGCCCTCAATAAGGTCGGTGTTCACGAAGCCTTCCTCATTGTAGAACTGCTCCACTGCAGTCAGCTCGATATCTTTCTTGAGAGGCTCGTCATGGCCAATAACACCCTGCTGGACAAGACCGTCCATACCGCGTGGCTCATCACTGAATCCCCATCCGTCATAGAGTTCTTCAATCATCTTATTATGTTTTTCTTGATAAATATTCGGTCATAACAAAAAAAGCTCCAATGGTCATCAAAACCATTGGAGCTGCCATAAGTTGTCCTATTTTTTTCAGTTTCCTACAAGAAGCTTTGCCTTTATCACACCGTCAGGATGGTAGTTAGTGACCGAGAAATCATCTGCATTGAAATCATCCACAGTCTCATGTACCCCACTGATGTGGAGCTTCGGATAGTCTTCTTGACCTAGCCTAGTGAACTGCTCAAGTGCAGCCTCAGCATGTTCCTCATAAAGATGCAGGTCTCCTATCGACCCTATAAGCTCATCAGGAGCCATTCCGCTAAGTTCAGCTATCATATATGTCAGGAATGCATATGAAGCGATGTTGAAAGGCAGACCTAGGAATATGTCGCATGACCTCTGAGACCACATGCACGAAAGGCCAAGCGTTGGTATGCCAGCCTCGTCAAGCTCGTCACACTCAGCCTTCTTCCCGTATATCTTGCTCCTTTCCTCAGTCGTGAGCCTCCTCGTATAGAACTGGAACATCACATGGCATGGAGGAAGAGCCATATTCTTCATGTCCTGTACATTATATGCCGTACATATAATCCTTCTGTCATTCGGGCTATCCTTCAGTTTTTTTACAATGTCGGATATCTGGTCAATACCGCTGTCACCGAACGACCTCCACTGCTTGCCGTAGCATGGGCCTATATCTCCGAACCTGTACTTGAAGGTATATCCGTTCTTCATGATGAAATGCACCTGAATCCTAAACAGGGTGAACTCGAGGAAGCGTTCCATGTCAATGTCCTCAAGAAACCCGAAATCTCCAGAGTACTGTCCGTCGAAAACATATGTAGTAAGAGACTCATTATGACTTCCTGACGACAAGTCATCCTCGTCCGCAACGAACAGTCTGAAAGTGTTGATTTTCTGTCTGTCAATACCTGTAGACACAAGATACTTGTACCATCTGAACGCATCACCGTCCCATATGTGAACTCCGTTCCTCACAAGATACTCAATGTTCATTGAGCCGTGCGAGTTGTATGAATGCTGGAGAAACCATAGCAGCTCATGCAGTATTCCCTTTGTGAACATCTTCTTCGTGGACAGCAGAGGGAATCCCTTCTTCAGGTCAAACCTTACCTGCCTGCCGAAAACAGACCTCACGTCACCGCTCCTTGTATCCTTTTTCACCCCGTTTTCAAACACGTCGTGAAGGAGCGTTATATATGTCCTGTCAAACTCGTTCATGCTTCACATTCTTGAATATAACGCTGTATCAGCTCATCGTTGAGCAAGTAATGTCCCTTTCCTGACATCTCATGCTTATGCTCATACTCAAGCTCACTTTCTTTAAAACTCTCTATTATCGAGTCAAAAGACCTGTCAATATCTCCGATGACAGGCATTGGTACTCCGTCCCTGACCAAGTCCTCGATAAACTCCGGCCTCCTGTCAATGCTCGGGAAGAAGAAGTCAAAATGAATCTTCCTTGAGTTAAGCTCACTCCTTACATCAGATGTATAGGACATGAAGACAATGTCATACATCTTTACTGCCGTGACCACCTTGTCAACATACTCAGAGGCATCCATCGAGTTGAAGAACGGCCCAATGTCTGCAATCTTCAAGTTTGAGCCAACCTCGTCAATCAGGTACTGCTTACCGCATCCCCTGAACGAACTTATGATAATTCCCATATTGTTATTTTTTTCTAAGTTTAAATCCAATCGCCTGTACAATCCTTTCAAGGAAATCTACGGCGCCATTCTCTATAAGACCCTTGTCATCATCCGATGAGCTGAACAAAACATTTTCCTTCTCATCTGTTATTAAAAGTATTCCGTCCTTAACCTCGTACCGTAGCCATCCGTCAGTCCTTTCCTCAAGCTCTTTCTGTATGGCCTCAAGGTCTGAGTCTTCAAGTTTCTCATACTCATATCCCTTCGCCTTGATGTACTTTCCAAGTGCCTTCCCCTGTGATTCAGCATCCCTGAACATCAGGTAGTCCTGCACCTCAACATTCTTGTACTTGTATGTCGCTCCGTTTGAGAACACGACCGTAAGCGTCTTGTAACTATCGAACGGGTCCAGACATTCCGAAAATACTATGTTGGAACTCCTGTACCAAGTCTTGTCAACGCCTTCATTGTAAAAGCCAAAAATCTTCATGTGTATAAAAGTGTTAAAATGGTCATGCCAAATATATGTCAAATATTTTAAAAAAGCAAGAAAACAGCTGATTATTGAAAGATGACGCGCCGTTTCTTTAAAAAACGGCCGCTTCGGTTATATTTTAGATGAGATTAACAAAAGATGAGGAAATTCCTGATAAACAATTCATACTCGTTCGAGCTGAACAACGTCATAGGATATGCCGAGGATGTACTCACATCTGAATTCCATACGAGTACCATAACGGTTCAATATCTTATGCTGGCCCTCATGGACGTGAAGAACTGCCATGCGAGCATGATTCTGTCAAACTGCCTGACGAAACAGCACATTGATAATATAAGGAACGCGTACGCGTCAGTACTGTCAGAGGAATCCGACGGACGCATTTCATCAGACAGGCCTACTTACAGCCCAAGGCTTGAAGAGCTCCTGAAAAAACATGCGCCGTCTGAGCAGGCCAGGACCAATGCAAATGAACTGTGCTCGGAGCACATACTTCTTGCAGTACTCAATGAAGATAACAAGTATAGCGAGGGAGACATCCTAAGAAAGTTCGGTCTTGAATATCCGTTCATACTTGAGAGATGTGTCCAGAGAATACAGAAGAACAACAATTTTACAATGGACATTCCACCGAAAGTGAAGGCCGAAACAGGCCAGAAGAACCAGTTCCTGTCATTATTCACTGAGAGCCTAAACAGGAAATACCAAGAAGGTAGGCTCGATGACGTGTTCGAGCGCGATGACAAGATAGAGGAAGTGATTAAAGTCTTGTCGAGAAGGAAGAAGAACAACGTCGTAATCGTCGGTAACGGAGGATGCGGAAAGACAAGCATCGTCAACGGACTTGCAGCTCTCATAGAGAAGGGAGACGTTCCCCCGACGCTTGAAGGCAAGGAGATACTTGTCCTTAACAGTTCAAAGCTGATTGGAGGAACAGGACTTAGGGGAATGTTCGAGGAACGAATCAGCGGACTATTCACAGAGCTTAAGGCCAAGAACAAGTACATATTGTTCATCGACGACATCCAGAATATCCTAAAGTCGTCAATGAAGGAGAAGGACTCTGACATGAGCGGAGTCCTCGGAGACATCCTAGACGACGGGAACGTAAAGATTATCGCCGCATGCAACTTCAAGGACTACAAGAATACGATTGAAATTAACTCATCACTTTCAAGGAAGTTCCAGAAAGTTGTCGTTGAAGCCAACACAATCAAGGAAACCATATCAATCCTGACGAACATAAAGGAAAAGTATGAAAACTACCACAACGTAAGATACTCTCCGGAAATCATCAAGAAAACGGTAGAACTTGCAAACAGGTACATAACCACAAGGGAACTGCCAGACTCTGCAATCGACGTCATGGACCTTGCAGGTGCAAGCGTTGCCGTAAAGAGCTGTGAGGACGAACCTATAAAGGAGCTGAAGAATAGGCTCAGAGAGATTCAGAAGATGAAGGAGGAAGCCCTCAACAGGGGAGACTTCGAGTTCGTAAACTCAGTATCAGGTGAGGAGAACATCATCACAAGCGACCTAGCTTCTTTCAGGAGAAGACAGTCTGTGGTCGGACATACGGTAACAGACATAACCATTGACGACATCCTGTCATCCATATCTGACATCAGCGGAATACCCGTGTCAAAGATGAATGTTGACGAGATGGAAAGGATTTCAAATATCGACAAGGTCCTCAAGAAATCAGTCGTCGGACAGGATGAGGCAGTAGACTTCATCTGCAAGGTGGTTAAGAGGAACAAGGTAGGACTAGGAGACAAGACGAAGACACTCGGAAACATTCTGTGCTGCGGGCCTAGCGGAGTCGGCAAGACGCTTATCGCCAAGAAGCTGGCTGAGGAAGTATTCGGAGACCCGAAGGCCCTTGTCAGAATTGACATGTCAGAATACTCCGAGAAGAATTCAGTGTCAAAGCTTACAGGAGCAGCACCTGGATATATCGGCTTTGATACAGGAGGACAGCTTACCGAAGCAATCAAGAACAAGCAGCATTGTGTGCTCCTTCTCGACGAGATTGAGAAGGCCGACCAGGAGGTATACAACATATTCCTGCAGCTTTTCGACGACGGAAGGCTTACTGACTCTAGCGGACAGATTGTCAACTTCAAAAACGTCATCGTACTCATGACTTCCAATATAGGGGCCAAGGCCGTGTCTGAAATGGGTGAAGGACTCGGCTTTGTAGAGAACCAAAAGGAGAACAAGAAGACTATCATTGAGAGGGAACTGAAGAAGAAATTCACCCCTGAATTCCTCAACAGACTTGACAAAATTGTGTTCTTCAACGACCTGACGGATGAGAATATGGCAGAAATAGCAAGGATTGAGGTAGACAAACTCTCCAATAGAGTAAACGAGATTGGCCACGGCATGTCATACTCGGACGATGTCCTTAAACTCTGTGTTAGAAAGTCAAAGGAAGCTAACGGAATCGGGGCAAGGCCTCTTCTAAGGGTCATACAGGATAATATCGAGGACAAAATCACCGACATCATCCTAGAGAACAAGATTGAAGATGACCATGTCTTCAGCATAAGCGTTGAAAATGACGCATTCAAAATCGAATGATTGGCATGGATACGGAAGGAAAGATTGTCGATAACAGAAAGACAAGGGAAGAGCTCACAGGAATGGTCGTAATTGGCCATACGGAGCCCTCTGACGCATGGAAAATGTGCGAGACTATCTCCACATCATTCAAGCTTGAAGGAGGCCCTGACGAGGCCGCAATGCAGCTAATGAACTCCGACGTGATGTTCGACAGGTCAATCAAGGCATATGACCCAGACACAGGCGATATATACGGCCTGCTGACGATTTGCGACTTCGACATCAGGAAAGGAAGCCCGATTATGATAATAGACCCTGAATTAGGGATGTACCTTGGAGAGCTCAGGCAGATTAACGGGCATTCTTTCATTATTGACGAGAGACTTAGGAATAGCGGGCTTGACAAGAAGATGCTAATGTTCGATATTGATAACCTTGTCGGAAAGTACGACTTCATATGGTGCGGAGTCGAGAAAACACTCAAGAGCCACAATTACTGGAAGAGACTTGGTTTCACAGAGCTGTTCTCAATTGAAGACGCAACATTCTACATCCTTCCACTGTCAATGAGGCTCTTTAACTATGACGCTGAAAACGAAGAAGAAGAACTATTTAAAGAAAAGGAAGATGTAAATCAATGAAGCGTATCATCATAAACGAGTCTTTCAGCGACAAGGTTGAGCTTGTAAAGAGATTCCTCGACTCAAACTTCATGAGAGCCTCAGAACAAAAGACCGGTGACGACGGCTTGATAAAGGCCGTTGCAGTTTTCATACAGCTCGACACTAACCACCTGCCGACCAAGGCTAGCATGTATAAACAAGACGTTCTTGATATCATGAATAATCAGGATACCTTTATAAAGATGTATCCTGATGAGAAGGAAAGAAACGAATTCCTAGACCAGGCAATAAAGGCATGGTATGATAACAAAATTAGCAAGTACGGAAGTTTGATGAGTTGAAAAAAAAAAAGAATGGGCGGACATTTTAATGTGTCCGCCCAGTTTGTTTTTAATTCCTTCCTATATTAACAAAATCAAGGAACATTATGTCCTTTGTCGTCCCCTTCTCGTAGCTTTCTTTATTGTGCTTCCTAGCATACCACTTTGCGAAAAGGTCGTCAAGCTTGTTCTTTGTTGCCCATGACGCATAGAATCCGTCAGATGACGGGTATTTTGTATTAAATATGTATATGCATCTAGGCTCAACAGATTCTGTTCCTCCGAAGAACTTAATCCCATGATACTCGGCCTCAATCTTGGAACAGTATGACCTGAACCATGCGTCTTGTGCTTCACTCCTTGTGAAGTCATTCCCTGTCTCGAGGCATATCCTTACATAGCAGTCTCCCTTGCTGTCAAGGAAGTTAAACGCCCTGTTAAGCTCATTTACTGAATCCATATACTCGAACATTCCATTGGCAATTACCGGCTTTCCTTCCCTGTCAAGCCGTATCTTGAAGTCAAATGCTCTCACACCATATTTCTCATATTGGTCGTATATGGTCACCTCCTGACATCTTCCGAATGAAGCAAATAGCCTGCCAATCCATGTCCTAGGCTTCAGGTATGTAAAGGAATTGTGCGTACCTATTATCATACAAGTCCCTATTTTAATCTGTTCACTGAAATTGAATCTCCCCTCTTAAGTGTCGGGTCATTCGTTTTAACGACAATCGGCGCATCATATGTTTTATTATTTAATGCGTTTGGCGCACCGTTCGGAGCACAGTCCGGATTAACTACGCTTCCTCCGCTGCCACCCATCATGGCTCCTTCACCTTCCTCTTTCAAGATTCGGTAGACAGTCTCCCTTATCATTCGGTGAAGGTCGTTTTCAGTTAATCTTATAACTTCCATCTTCTTTAATGCGTTTAGACATCATACATAAATAGTTTTTGAAAAAATGTCTGTCAAAATTTGGTTTTCTCATTTTATTGCCATATATTTGCATTGTGACAACGTCGTCACAGATAAAACTCTTAAGAGATATGAAAGTTATGATTGTTGAAATCCCCACGTTTGACTCATTGATTGAGAGCGTCGAGGGTCTCGTTGAAAACCTCAAGAAGAAGGCAACGGGAAAGTCTGACACCAAGGACACCAGCCTCCTTGGCAGGAAAAGCATCAGAAACAATGGTTGGATTGCCGACCGTAGGCCACTCTTCGACTGCGGATGCCAGTTCGATGAGGAGGAGGAAGTGGACGACAAGGTCTTCGGTGCCGGTTTCGAAATCGACGAACCGCGCTGTGAGGACTATGATTCACGCTGGGAGTTCGAGGACGACCATGCAGCATTCGACCGCTTCGTTGAAGCCGGTGAGGATTGTGTAGCTCGCGGACTTGAGAAGACAAGCCCGGCACCAATCACCAAGGTGAATGCTTTCCGTAAGCGCGTTGGCGAGCTTCCGCCCATCGGCGTTGCTCTCATCGGAGAGACCCACTGGTGGGAATGCCTCTAATCGCATATTTTGCCTTTAACAGGTGAAAAAAGAGTTAAAAAGGATGTCTTTAACAAAAAGTGTACGCGGGATTTTATGCGAGTCCCGCGTATTTTCTTTAACTTTTCGCCATGATTCCAGATAGAATTACATTTGAGGGGGGAATCCTCTACAAGTACGTATGCGGAAGTCAGCTGTTTCATCTTGAAGGAGATAACAGTGACATTGACACATGTGGTATTTTCATGTGTTCGCTGAACTCGTTGCTTGGTCTTAGTGAAGAATACATATCGAAACTCTTCGACGATAAGAATAATAATACTCTTTATGAATTCGGGAGGTTCTGCGAATTGCTGTCAAGGTCAAATCCTTCGACATTCGAAGCACTTTATGCACCGCAAAGACTCCATATAATAAGGCCTCACAGATGTATTATGCCGCTGTTTGAAATGCGGGATTCATTTGTGACCAAAGAATGCCTAAAGACTTTCGTATCCTATGCAAAAGAGCAAGTCAACAAGGCCAGGGGGCTCAATAAGAAGATAATGAACCCGGTGCTAGAGAAGAAGACGCCTTATGACTTTGCATATGTGCCTCACAAACAAGGCAGCACAAAGATTGAGTCATTCCTCGCAAACTGTCACATATATCCCCAGTACTGCGGCCTTGTCAGGCTTCCGAACATGCATGAGATGTACGGTGTATACTATGATTTCGGAGCACATTTCGAGGATTTCAAGATGTCCATTGAGGATTTCATGAAAGATGCCAACCTCAGGTCTCTTGTCATTCAGACACAGGGAATTTCTGAGGCAGGGCTTGCTGACTGGTTCTGCAGGCAGCGAAGAATCGGATACAGGGGAATGCTTCTTGAGGAGTCCACGCAGTTCAGGTGCTCTTCCGTATCAAAGGGAGAAAGCACCATATGCATCATGTCGTTCAATGAGAGCGGATTCATGGACTATTGCAAGAAATACAAGGAATACGCTGACTGGGTTGAAAAAAGGAACAAGGTGCGATATGAGTCAAACCTTGGTAGTAACTATGACTCAAAGAACATGATGCACTGCCTTAGGCTAATCCATATGGGAACTGAGATTGCAAGGGGAGACGGCGTCATACTTGACAGGAGGGAGGCTGGAGACAGGGAGCTCCTTCTTGATGTCAAAGCGCACAAGTATGAATATGAAGAGCTGAAGGAGATTGTCGACGCATCCCTGGTAGAGTTCGAGAAGGCAATATCCGAATGTACCATTCCAGAAAGCATTGACAAACGGATTGTAAACAGCCTCCTTTATGAAATAAGGAAGGAATATTTCCTGGCAGAACGTTAAAAAATATAAAATATTTGGTATTAAAAAATAAATGCCATATATTTGCAAAACAAAACTGAGTATAAACCTCTAAATTCAAGAATTATGCCAAAGACAAAAAGTGAAATCGAGAGAATCAGCAATGACTTCCTCGGACGTGCCATCAATGACATGCGCGCAAGAATTATAAGGGTTCAGGAGAAGACCCGCTGCTCAGTTGAAGAGATTGCAGACCACATCTGTGTTATTCCAGAAGAAGTCGAAGCAATCCTCGAAGGAAGCAGCGACATCTCATTCGAGACCTTCGTAAAGCTCCTCGTGGCAACCGACAACGCCATCGAAATCAAGCCAATCGGAGCAACCCCGTTCGGCTCATACGATGCAATCCCAAGAGAAGCGTCCGCCTTCCATCCTGGAATGATGCCTCCTCCTCCTCCACCGGCATTCTTCAGGCCCGAAGGAAACCCGCATGAAGCACCAAGGCATCACGTAAACCATGAGATGCCAAATGGAACGCACCACCAGGACATGTACAGCAACCTTAGCCTCGATGAGCTCAAGGACATCATCAGGTCCAAGTTGTGGGACAGCGAGGTGAACATCAATACCCGCAACCGCGACGAGCTTGTCGGCTTCCTCAAGGCCAAGGAACGCCAGTTCAATGCATACCGTGCTGCGGCAAGGAGACCAACTCGTGAAGAGCCGGCACGCCAGAGGCCCGAGCGAGAAGGCAGGACAAGTGAAGATGTCGCAAGTGCCATCGCCTCAAAGCTCAAGGACCAGGCGGCAAAAAACCCAAGGCTGATGGAGCTCCTGAAAAAAATTCTTGAAGACGATACAATATAACCAAATATTGAGGAAGTCGGGCCAAAAAAAAGCCCGACTTTCTTGTTTTTCTAGGATTTTTTCAATATATTTGCATTACAAATGGCAAAAAAGAAAGATACACAGCAGCTTACCATCGGATTCGACATGACAGACGAGTTCGTTCCGAGCAAATACCAGCAGGACATCTTCGATTTCATTGAAAATGGAAGTGGGAACCTGGTGGTGGAAGCTTGTGCAGGCAGCGGAAAGACAACAACTATAATGGAATCCCTGAGACATATACCTTCCGACAAAAGGATTCTTCTTACATGCTTCAACAAAAGCATTCAGGAGAACCTTTCCGCAAAGGTTTCAAAGGGGGGCTTCAATAATGTCGAGGCGGCAACATTGAACTCACTTGGACTAAGGGTCCTAAGAAAGAACACTGGAAGGGGATATAGGGTTGAGAAGGACAAGTACAGGAACTACCTAAATGAAAACATTCGGAGGCTAAGTAGCGTCAACTACGAAGACTTCCCGAAAAGGATTCAGATGATTTACAGGGAAACAATCATCGACAAGTTCCTATCACTCGGAAGGAACTTCATGGTAGATTCCATAGACGGCATGACAAAGATAGCCAAGATGTACGGGATTGAGCCACTTGCCGATGAAATGGAGGTTGCACTGAAGCTGATGAAATGGGGTTATGAGAAGACATATGACACGATTGACTTCGATGACCAGATTTGGCTTCCACTTGTATATAACTTGGATTTCTCTGATTTCAATTTCGACTTCATAATGGTTGATGAAGTCCAGGACCTTAACGTGTTCCAGCGTGAACTTATACTAAGATGCAGGCACGAAGGTACGAGGATAATAGCTGTCGGAGACCAGAACCAGTGTATTTACGGATTCCGTGGAAGCGACCCAAGGTCGTTCGATGAGTTCAGGAACATGCCAAACACAACGACACTGCCTCTGAGCATATGTTACAGGTGTGCCGACTCAATTGTAGACAATGCAAAGAACTTTGTCCCGTCCATTGAACACAACAATGACGGAAGGAAGGGGCTGATTGTGAAGGATGCAAGACTTAGCGATGTCAGGGACGGAGACATGATACTATGCAGGAACAATGCTCCTCTCTTCGACATATTCGTTACATTCGTTTCATCCAACAGGCCATGCAGGTTCGTGGACGACGGAAGTACTCTTAAGACCCTACGTGACAAGATAAACGACGTGACGAGGAAGTATAAGACAAGGATGCTTTCAGCAAGCCTCATGTCTGACGGGCTGTTTCCGAGACTATATGACGAACTGCTGTCTGAAATCCATATGATGATGGATTCATATGGCATACCATTCGAGGAAGCCACTGAGAGGGATGACATCAAGAAGAGCATTGAAAGGATAATAATGATTGAGGTGCTCGCCAAAGGGCTCACGACGATTGACGAGCTCAACAGGAGGCTTGACAACCTCAAACAGCTCTCTAACGGAAACGAAGGGCCAATCCTGTCAACCATACACAAGGCAAAGGGACTTGAAAATGACAGGGTGTTCATCGCCTGCAACTCCATAATGCCGCTAAAGTCGGCAAAGCATGAATGGGAGAAACTTCAGGAGCATAACCTCCAATATGTGGCTTATACAAGGGCAAAGAACATGCTTGCATACCTCGAAGAGGATGTAAATTCATATGTCAAGTCAAATACAATACCGGCAGACCACCTGAAACACATTGAAGGCCTCATAAAACCAGTCATCGACGGTGCCAGGAAAATGCCAAAAACCATAACGCCAAGGCCTACAAGGACGGTAGATATCAATCAAATGCCGTCATTGGCAGGCACATTAAATAACGTAGTACAATACAGAAAAAAAAGAAAGAATGGAAAAAGTTAGCAAGGTAATCAAGCTTGGTGCCACATGGTGTGGCCCCTGCAAAGTTTATGCAAAGACATTCAAGGCTGTATCTGACAGCGATACATTCAATGACGTTGAGTTCAAGTCACTTGACGTTGAAGCAGATGCCGAAGGCGTCGAGCTTGCTGAAAAGCACGGTGTCAGGGGAGTACCAACGACACTGATAATCGACAAGGACGGAAACCTCATCACAAGCCTTGTCGGAAACATGAATGAGGCAGCACTCAAGAAGGCAATCGAGGATGCCGATAAACAAGCATAAACGTACTGAATCATGGTAATAGGCTTTTGCGGCAGAATGCGCAGCGGAAAGACAGAACTGGCAAATATCTGTGAGGCTCACGGGTATGAGAAGCTGTCGTTCGCACTGCCGCTCAAGCACTTGTCTTGCAAGCTGCTTGGAATGACAATGGACGAGCTCAACGAGAATAAGAACGCTGGCACAACGGTCGATGTAAGCTTCACAGAAGCCTTCTGCCGCGAGATTTCAGAGCTTGCCTCACTACCACCCACAGACGTTGAGAAAATCGCTTGTGGGCGAAAAACGAGCCAAATAAGGGACTTCTTACAGTTCCTAGGGACTGACATCATCAGGGCATGCGACAACGACTGGCATGTGAAGAGAGTGATGGAAATGATTGAGCCGGGAAAGGACTATGTCATCGATGATGTCAGGTTCACGAACGAACTGCAAGCTCTAAGGAAAGCCGGTGCAGACCTGTGGTTCATCATACGTCCGCAGATAGATGTAATGTCGTCTCACCCGTCAGAGACCTCCATAAAGTGGCAAGACTGCTTCCCGAATATAATACTCAATACCGGAACCTTGTCATACCTTAAGTTCAGATGGGAGAATTACATGTCTGCATACGGCCTGTCATGCAAAGCAAGGGAAACCAAGCTTGAGCTCCTGAAACTGTCGCACCAAAGGGAATATGACGAGGAGACGGAGGCTCTCTTCCTTGAGCCGGTTCTCTTTGATTACTCACACCACCATCCTCTCGGAAAGACGATTTCAAGCGCGTCAATCACAAGAGGTGTACTAACTGTCAAATATGGAGACGGAACATATCAGATTTTATCAAACCCATTAAGCATTGAGGACATGAAACAGTTCCTGCCAACATCATCATGAAAATAGATATCAAATACAACGACGGAAGAAAAATATTCTTTACGTCAGATACACATTTCTGCCATGAGAATATCATCAAGTTCGTCGGAAGGCCATTTGAAAATGCCGACGAGATGGATGAGGCACTAATTTCAAGGTGGAACGAGAAGGTCCCAGAGGACGGACTTGTATTCCATCTTGGTGACTTTGCATTTGCAAGCTTTAAGAAATGGGAGGAGATACGCTCCAGGCTAAACGGAGAGATTGTCCTCATAAAAGGAAACCATGACATCAAACAGTTCCAAAAAGAGGAACAGTATCTCAAGCTCTTCAAGTATTCAGCATGGCAGATGTACATAGAGATAGAGAAGAGGAAAATATACCTGAACCATAACCCATTCCTCTGCTACGGAGGGACATACAGGGACAACGCAGGCCTTGTATACCAGCTATTCGGCCATGTTCACTCCATCAAAGGAAAAGGCGGTGGAAAAGACGGAGAAAGACTTGAAATGCTCTTCCCGACACAATATGACGTAGGTGTGGACAACAATGACTTCACACCAATATCATGGTATGAGGTTGATGCAATTATACAGCAACAGATTCAAAACGCGAAAAAATGAGAACTCTTATATTCCCAGACATACACGGAAGAAGCTTCTGGAGGAAACCGATAGAAGAACATCTTGATAAAGTCGACCATGTCGTCTTCCTAGGAGACTACCTGGACCCATACAGCCACGAGGGCGTGACAAAACAGACCGCACTCGATGTCTTCAAAGAGCTGTTAGCCCTTCAGAATGAAAACCCTGATAAGATAACAATGCTCCTTGGAAACCACGACCTGTCATATGTTTATGACAGATTCACGCCATGCAGGCATGATGATAAGAACCATAAGGAGATACATAAACTCTTTAAGGACAATGCACCATTTTTCAGGCTTGCATATGATGAGAAAAGAGGAGACATGACATATCTGTACACACATGCAGGTTTAATGGTGTCATTCTTCCGGAGGCATGAGGATATCATAGCAGCACCTGATGCAGCATCACTGAACAGGCTGCTCGAGCTTGATGATGACACAGTAGTCTCAGTCCTCGATGAGATAGGAATGCTTAGGGGAGGAATTGACCCGACAGGAAGCATTGTCTGGAGCGACGTTAGGGAAAGATTCTACGAGAAAAAGGAATTCAAGAATATTTTCCAGATATTCGGACATACAATGCTGTCAAAGGATATGGTCAAAGAGGAAAACTTCGCTTGCATTGACAGCCATAGAGGATTCATACTCGATGACGAGAATAACCTTAGTCCGCTCGAGCCATAATTGAAAGACATTGATATAGAAGTTCTGGCAAATGTGCCAGCTTCTATATCAATTTCATACGGAGTATTGTATCCCACTTGGTTTGCATTTGATGCCAAAAATCGAATCCCTGTCTTGTATAGTACCATGAGAAAGCAAGGGTTATCCAATCGTCTTTTCTTGTTTCATTCAAGAACTTGAATAGATTCTTGCCATTATGTTCGCTAGATGCAGAGTGATGATAATACATTATATAATCACCATATACATATTCCTTTTTAAGGAGGCTGAACAGCAACTGAATGTATTTTTTGTTCTTAACCATAGTATTTCTTTGAAAGATTTGACAGTATTTTTCTCCATTGACGGTTAATAGCATTCCAGTACATCTCACCTTGGTCTGTACAGTACCACGGAAATGCAGCCGACAACCAATATGACTCATCAGTAGTCCGTTTTAGGAAAAATGAAACACTATTTCTGTGCCTTAACAGATTAAGTAGATAATTGCCATATGCATTATTAACTTTCAATATTTGAGAAAACTTCTTTAAAATTATTTTTTTGCTTTCCTGTATTTCTTCCATATGCTTATCTTGTTTTTCGGCAAATATATCTGAAAAAAAAATTAAAACAAAGTTTTTAAGATTTTTTAGCTAAGACTGTTAAAGTTTCAAGATAATTTGATATTACCAAAATAAAAGCATATATTTGCACCAATAAAACCAAAGCATCAATTTTATGGGACAGAAAATACTGATTATCGTAGACCCGCAGAACGATTTCATTGACGGGTCACTGGCAGTAGAAGGAGCTTCAGAGGCAATGCCACAACTGGCCAAGTACCTTCACGACAACAAGGACAAATATGACTCTATCATCATAACTCTAGACTGGCACCCGGCCGACCATTGTTCATTTGCTGAAATGGGAGGAATGTGGCCCAAGCACTGCATACAGTTCTCGCACGGAGCATCATTATATCCTCAAATCGATGAAGAGCTGAAGGACTATGAAGGCGACTTCCTGTTCCTCACAAAAGGGAAGGACAGCACAAAGGAAGCATACTCAGTCTTTGAGGACGAAGAAAGCGCAGCAAACTTCGACAGGTTCATTTCAACCTTCAGCAACCCTTCATTCGAGTTCTGCGGCATAGCAGCAGACTACTGCGTCTTCAACACGATGAAGGACTTCATCAAAAGGCATGGAAGCGAAAACGTAAGCCTTCTGAGCGCATATACGCCGTTCATCACCAAAGAGGGCAATGATGAGTTCATGTCTTTCCTTGAGAAAAACAACGTTTCAGTCATTTAAATCCAAGACAGCCATGGCAATCATAAAAAGCATCCTAGACACCGACCTGTACAAACTGACCATGTCACAGGCCTATTTCCTCAACTACAAGACGGCAGTCGGCTCATACAAGTTCTACGACAGGAAGCATGAACACTTCGGAGACGACTACCTGAACATAATACGCTCAGAAATCAACAACCTTACTAGCCTCAAGCTAGAAGAGGACGAGGCAGACTACCTCCTATCACTAGGCTTCTTCAAGACTGAATACGTGGAAGAACTTGCACGGTTCAGGTTTGACCCGACTAAGGTAGAGGCAACCCTAGACGACAAGGGAGAGCTCCAGCTTATCATAACAGATACCATATACAAGGCAACCCTCTATGAGGTTCCTCTCCTTGCCATCATTTCTGAGGTGAGAAACAGGTATTTCGGCTTCATACCGACTGAAAAGGCATATATGGAAAAATATGCGGCCAAACAATATATGGCAACCGAAGACGGAGTCATCTTCTCAGAGTTCGGAACACGCCGAAGGGTATCTTCAGACATACACGAGGCTGTCGTCAAACACATTGCCTCGACAATTAATACATGCACAGGAACATCCAATGTGTATTTCGCCATGAAATACAAACTGAAACCAAACGGAACAATGGCTCACGAGATGTTCATGTTCCATGCTGCACTTGTCGGTTACAAGATGGCCAACTGCGCCACTCTTGACATGTGGTACGGACTATATGGAGACCATCTGGCAACAGCTCTCGTAGACACCTTCACCACAAAGGCTTTCCTCGATACACTGACCAAGGAACAGTGCGAGGAATATGCAGGATACAGGATTGACAGCGGAGACGAATATCTCATCGGTGACACAATTATCGAGAAATTCATGGAACTTGGCGTTGACCCGAAAAAGAAAACCCTGGTATTCAGCAATGCCCTGGATTTCGAGAAGGCTAGGAAAATAAGAGATTATTTCAACGGTAAGGTAGGGAAGGTAGTGTTCGGAATCGGAACGAATATCACCTGCGACGTTGACATTGACGACTTCACACCTCCTTCCATCGTAATCAAGCTTGATGCATGCGCTCCTGATGGAGATACACCACTCATCAGCGTAGTAAAGATATCAGATGATATTGACAAACACTGCGGAGATGAGGAGACATTCAAGAGAGCCATGACTGAAATCGGCGCCGTAAAACACAACCAGCCATCATACAATAAGAACGGGGATTTCATAGGATGGTTCTCACGCTCATGCGCAGCATCTGTCGTAGTCATTGCATATGATAAGACAGGAACCAAAAGAGTACTTGCAGCCAAGAGGGGAGAGAAGGCGCTTCACTATAACGGTTTCTATAACCTTCCAAGTGGATACCTCGATTTCGATGAGACACTTGCCGAATGTGCCAGCAGGGAACTGTTCGAGGAATGTGGTGTACAGGTACAGCCAGAAAAACTCACCCTGTTTAAACATGACGACAACCCCTCATCACACCTACAGAACATCACATTCTATTTCAAGACAGAAATAAGATATGCAAGCTGCGAGGATATCACTACGACAACCGAACACTCTGAAGAGAAGGAAGTTGAGGATATTGTGTGGGTCGGAATCGATGATGTCGACAATTACACATGGGCATTCGGACACGGTAACATAATCAAGGAAATACTAAACCGCTGAAAATCATGATATGGGCGAACCTTTAAAGTTCGCCCATATTTATTTGATACATCAGAAACTCCGACAGCAAATATTGGCGTAGACGATTATATCGTTTGGAACATTGAACAAATCAGTCAGATGGATTACTCCTAAGCCCCTTCAAGAAATCACTGATAAACCTTGTCCTTCTGTCTTGAATGGCTTTGTATCTTTTCATTAGATTTTCAAAAGCAGAATTTATATTACTGTTACAGCCATAGAACATATATGACACATCATAAACGCAGTAGTCTATGAGTTTTATGTTCCGTATATTTTGGATATTGTTGCATTTTGCGAACATGCGTCCATAACACCCAAGACTCGTTCTGTATGCTGGAAGAATCGGTATTTCCGTTATGCTCTGACATGACATAAACATACTGTTATAGCACTCAGGAGCAAGGTCTATTGAAGGAAGCTTAGGGCATCTTTTAAGACTCTCACATCCATTAAACATATAACTATAGCATCTATTTGCCATCTTCATCGCAGGTAGCTCAGGAGGAACCTCAAGGCTGACACATCGCAAGAACATACCCTCATAACACATATCCTTCAAGTTAGTTGCAGGGAGTTCCGGTGCACTTCTCAGCATAGTACATCCCATGAACATTGACTTGTAGCAACTGATTCCAAGCTTCAACGCAGGCAATACAGGAGGTTCCTTGATTTTACAGCAATCCGCAAACATGTAATTATAACAATAATTCTTCATTTCCATTGCAGGAAGCCTTGGACAATACTCCAAAGATGAACACCCTGAGAACATTGATTCGTAACAGCCTTCTCCAAGTACCTCAGCAGGAAGTTCTGGGCATTCTAAAAGATTTACACAACCAATGAACATACGGTTATAGCATAATGGACGCATTTCCTTAGCAGGAAGCTCAGGAGCAGTCTCAAGAGACGTACAGCTATTGAACATGGATTCATAACAGCCTTCAGACAACTCTACGGAAGGAAGCCTTGGAGGAAACTTAAGTTTACTGCACATATGGAACATATGAGAACATACAGACGGTTGACGCATTTCACAGTCTATCACCAAGCCACTTGCATCAACCACACGGGAATTAGCAAACAAGAAGCCATACTTGCCGTTTGCCGGAGCGCCAAATGAACTCAAGTCTCCTGAAACGTCAAAGGCACTGCTAACCGTAAACGGCTTTATGCCGCCATTGAATACAGCATTCCTAATCATCAACTCTTGACCAGGTTCCAAATGTATTTCAGCTTCACCACTCCCGTTATGATTATACCAAGTCACGCCTCCGTCAATAGAAAATTGACAAGATGTCATCGTCTTGTGGAATCTCACACGTAATGCTCTCCTTGAAATTATCTTGAACTGCCTAGAATAATCTTGCATAATACTCTTTTAACTTGATATCTCCGCAAATATATGCGATTTTTCGGAAAAATGCAAGAAATTACAAGAAAAATACGTTAATTTAACTTAAACGAAGGAATTCCAAGGAAAACCGTACTATTTAACAAATGACAGGAATCAAATATTATGTACAGGCTATCTGAAACCATATCAACGTTTAATAGTTCCGCCATTAGCTCAACAGATAATGGGGCGAAATCGTCATATGCATCCGTCAGACAGCTATAAAAGAAAAAGAAGAAGAACAGAAGGATATACATAGTGTAAAAGATTATTATTCGGAAGCTGCTGAAGGAGTCTAATGACAAATCAGCAGCTTTCATTTTTTTTTTAGTTAAAGAACATTAAAAAGAGCCAAAAATTTGGCATTTACAAAAAAAGTACATATCTTTGCATCGCAAAACAGCAACAAACGCCTCTTTAGCTCAGCTGGTCAGAGCACGTGATTTGTAATCTCGGGGTCGTTGGTTCGAATCCGACAAGAGGCTCAGAAAAAAAACTTGCTGTAGCGCAGTTGGTTAGAGCATCTGCCTGATACGCAGAAGGTCGGTGGTTCAACTCCATCCAGCAAGACAATGTGTTGATAGCTCAGTTTGGCAGAGCACGTGATTTTTAATCTCGGGGTCCTTGGTTCGAACCCAAGTCAGCACACAATGATAAAAACGTTCTATGGCATATTGAAATAATATCTTCCAAAATACATGTGGCTCAATGTCAACCATATGTGGCGAAAACTAGTTGGATAAGCGTGGCATTAACCGTAATCCATGATACTAGTTCCGCGTGAGGAAAAAGGAAGAATGCACGTACCAGGTTCAGGCGTAAGTCAAACATACCAGACCTATGGCACTGGTTTCCGTGTTCAATAGCGGGAATAAGCGTGATGCATATCTTGCAATAGCTTAGACGTGCATAATAAACCTCAAGAAGTATCCACACTTCGGTGGACGTGGAAGCCGTTCAATTTTAAGGGCCCTTAGCTCAGTTGGTCTAGAAGCAGCAGGCTCATAACCTGAAGGTCGTAGGTTCAAGCCCTACAGGGCCCACATTAAGAAAAAAACGTTCTTTGAAATGATAAATGGACTCTTAGCTCAGTCAGGTAGAGCATCAGAATTAAATGCCGTACTTGAGATTGTCGAAAGGATGAATCGATGTCCACATCTGACGAGAATTTCAATATGGTAACTGCAGTTGAGGCCACGACAAGCAATTACACTGCCCTGAAAAAATGGGAAGAGTGCGAGTCTCTACGGCTGCTGAAAAACGCAGCGGTCATTGCCAAGAAGATGGCTAATGTTTGATTATGGTAACTGCAGTCGAGACCACAAATCAATTGGTGAGTTCGAATCTCACAGGTACCGCAGAAATGTCAGGAACCTCAAAACAAGATGCTGTTGATGCTATGGTAACATAGTGTGGCAGAAACCTGAAGGTCATAGGTTCAAATCCTATAGAGTCTACATATAAAGGAAGGATGGCAGAGTCAGGCTTATTGCATCGGTCTTGAAAACCGACGTGCCGAAAGGTACCGGGGGTTCGAATCCCTCTCCTTCCGCAAAATGGAACTTTGGCAGACTTGGTGTATGCGCAGGACTGAAAATCCTGAGAACGTGGTTCGACTCCATGAGGTTCCACAAATATATTGAGGTGTTCTCCACCTCAACGATGGGAATATAGCTCAACGGTAGAGCAATTGGCTGTTAACCAATAGGTTGTAGGTTCGAAACCTGCTATTCCCGCAGTTCAAGGAAAGTTACCCAAGCGGTGAAGGGGGCTGTTTGCTAAACAGCTAGGTCCGGTAACGGGCGCACAGGTTCGAGCCCTGTACTTTCCGCAAGACTAAAACGGTGCATTAGTTCAGTTTGGTTAGAATACATGCCTGTCACGCATGGGGTCACGGGTTCGAGCCCCGTATGCACCGCATTAAATCGGCGTTTTCGTCTAACGGCTAGGACGCATGCCTTTCACGCATGAAATACGAGTTCGACTCTCGTAGACGCTACATAACGGGCTTTTAGCTCAGTTGGAAGAGCATCTGCTTTGCAAGCAGAGGGTCGCGAGTTCGAGTCTCGCAAGGTCCACAAAAATAAACGTCTAAATGCCACTATTAACACATATTGATTGCTTTGCAGGACCAGGAGGATTTTGTACCGGCCTAAGCGCAGCAAGATTCAAGACTTTAGTTGCTATTGAATATGTCAAAAGCTGTTGCGATACCTATTCTTATAACCATCCAGATGTCCATATAATCAATTCAGACATACGGAAAATACAGCCAAAAGACCTTACTGATTTTATTCCTGAAGATGGAATTGATTTGCTTACGTCAGGGATGCCGTGCGAAACTTTCAGCATGGCAGGGACAACATCAAGGTCGTTCTATGATGACAGACAGTTCCTCTTCCGTGAAGGAATCAGAATGGCCAATATAACGAACGCCAAGATGATTCTCTTTGAAAATGTTCCAGGCATAACAACGAAGACAGTCAGCGAAACAGACAAAACATTAATCATTGATGTCCTTAAAGAAGAGTTAGTAGAAGCCGGATATTCAAATTTCATTGAAACAAAACTGATGGCCACCGATTTTGGAGTGCCTCAAAAACGGCAAAGGTATTTCATTCTCGCAACAAGGTTCAATGACTGGAAACTATATCCTCCAACACCAACTTGCACACGGCCAGTAACCGTCAAAGAAGCACTTGCCGGTTTGCCTGATGTCATCGCAAATTCTGGTATTCCCGGCGAAAAGTATACCGAAGAAACTTCAGACTATGCAAACCTGATGAGGGATGATATTTTTTGGAACAGGGAAGCATTTACATCCGAAAAGGTTACATACCAAGTACCGATGAGACATAAGGAACATACATTAAGGCGATTTTCAATGATTAGGCCTGGTGAAGGATTGAAAAGCCTGTTTGAACGTATGACTAAAGAAGAAATCAAAGAACTTCAGAAAGACGGAACACTCCCGAAAAAGATTTTCTCCAAAAGAAACATAAGACTAGAGCTTGACAAACCAGCATTGACCATAACAAGTCACTGCCTAGATGAAAACTTACATCCGACTCAGGACAGAGCGCTGACAGTCAGAGAATGCGCAAGGCTCCAATCATTCCCAGACTCCTATGATTTCTGCGGAGGACCATATATGGTAGGGCATGACAATAGAGAAGTCCAGGACAAATACGAACAAATAGGAGATGCAGTTCCTCCATTAGTGGCTTATGCTTGGGGAAATACAATTGCTAAAATTCTTAGCGAAAACAGTTGAAAGACAATAAACTAGTCAACATTAGAAGTTGACTAGTTTTTTTCCCTCTGCTTTTCAATATTCTTATCATTATTCTTCAAAAACTTCTGATGGCCACGGCTCATAAACGTCTCATACTCCTTCTCGGTCACCCAACCATGAGCAACCAATTTCTCCATCACACTAGAAATCTCATCATACTTGAACAGATTCTTCAAACCAGATGCATTCTTGAAGCCATGATACTTCACAAATATCGTATATGGCTTGCCAGTCTCATTCCGCCTGAAACAAACGCCACAACGGCTACAAGCCTTTTCATCCCTCTCACATTTGCACTTGTAGAAATACGTACCGTCCTTCATCCTTCCAAGAATCGGCTGGCCATTACTCCCAATTTCATCGCCACCCTTAAGAGAATTAAGGAATTCAGCACTGACTGCCCTGAACATCCTTACCTTATCAGCATCACCACGTAAACGTTCGTCACCAGGGTGAGAATAATTCATCACAATGTTCTTAGAAGCCTTGCTGAAATCCAAATCACGAGCTGTATACGCATGAGTGGTAATGCCATACTTCAAACGCATCTTCTTGGCAAACTTAGCCCATAAATCAACAGCTAGCTGACAATGAAAATCACCAGACTCATTCAGCCTTATATCACTTATCCTGTACTTCCACTGCTGGTCATATAGCGTCTTTAACTCAGCAGAAGACAACTCCCTTCCATAATGATATTTTAATTTCTCAACCTCTTGCCTATACGAATTCATGGCATAAGCATTTCCCAACTGAATGTATAACTCAACCAACTTGAAGAAATCCTTCATTGGCTTCTTGTTACCAGACTCATACTGCTGAAGCATCTGAGTGTGTAATATGTCCCTCTCCCAATTGTTACGCAATACAGAACCCATATCCAACCTAGAATACTGATTCTCATCCCTCTGGGCATAACAATAACCATTCATTATCTTACATACGCCAAGATAATAAGCAGGGCACATTAATGCAGAAGACATATTAACCACCAATACATTAGGAGGCAACTTACTGTTTCCAGCACTGAACATGTTCCTAGTTATACTATCACGGAAAGTTATACCCTTCACACTGAACATTGCCTCAGACTTCGCCAAGGCAATGTCATATACCTTGTCGGACAACTCACCGAATACCTCATCATATAACTCTTCCTGCTTTCGGTCAATTACAGACCATATCTTATTCATATTTTCTCCATTGGCCTTGTTCCTACTGTATGCAGCATTTTCCTCCTCAGTGATTAATAAATTTCTCAACTGGGCCTCACTTATCTTAACCTTCATGTAATTTTTAATTTCTATCTATTTTTTAATCCTAACAGATTAACTCATCTATACTTTCCCTGACAATCTTCTTCATGACAGACTCTGACACATCTGGATGTCCTCCCCAAGTCCTTGCCATTGCCCTTGCAATACCAGGGAATGTCTTCGACCTGATTCTCCTTCTTGCCTCGTCATAATACATCTTCTTTGCCTTCTTGCCCTCAGGAGTTGATATGTCAATCTGATTGTCAACAACCCATTTGGCAGTCTCCTTTGCAGCCTGTCCAAGGGCGTCTAGATACCACTTAGGATTCTTTTTACCGCTCTGGAAGACATATTCAAGCCCTTCAGGCTCCTCCGTATACAACGGCTCAAGCTTTGGAAGATTCTTCAGCCACAGACATGTAAGCTTCTTTGCCATGTCTCCGAACTGCCATGGCTGTATTGTCTGGTCAGCCTTTCTCCATCTCTTTCCCATAACGCCTATTGGGTTCTCGATGGCAATCCTTTCAACGTTTGCATTCGCAAGCTTCATGAAAAATGCAGCACCTTCTTCAAGGTCTTTCCATCTCTGCTCATTCTTTGACCCGTCCTTATTATACAGCCATCTTGCTCCTGAGACTGCAAGATATGTGCAAGGCGGATGGGCAATCAACAGGTCCCACTTGTCCACATGAACCTCATCACCTGCCTGGGTGACTCCTCCGTTATTGTCAAGGACCTCAAAGATGTCACTGTTGAAGTGCCACTCTGGATGACCTCCGCTACAACGCTGCAAGTCACAGCTGTACGCATTATGGCCAAGCTTCCTGAACTCAGTGCAAATGGCCTGGCTTTCCTCACAACCAATTAGTACGTTCATAGATAATATCTTAAATTTTGCAACTTTTTTTATAAATAGTCTTTAGCCACCTTATCCATCCTAGCATACCACCTAAGTTGACACATATTTGTGGCTTTTGAAACTATTTACAATCAAAGGGTTGAATAATTTCAGAGTTATGAAACGAGTCATCATTTCAGAAGGCAAAATCAAACAATTGTTCATTATAACTGAGTCTCAAGAGTCAAAGTCCATTTCACAGGCAAAGAAACTTGCCATGGAACGTCTTAATATTGATGAGAAAGAGGCTGATAACCTTATAAGGATAAGCATGCGCAATGACTTGCCAGTCCTTAGGACTCCAAATGGTGGGAAATTCATTCTTGGCGTGACAAGGATGTATTGCGACCAAGAACTGAACAATGCACAAGTCATAAACCAACTAAACTCCACACTCAAACTTGTTGCATCAGACGCACATATTAATGAATATGACAGGAACCTTAACGGTCTTTCTGCTCAAGACCTTATAAATAGGTTTGCAAAGGCCATGAGTGATAACTTCGAGGCAGAAAAGGAAAATGTTAACAGTATGACATTCGATACGCCTTCCAATTATGAAATTGTCAGGATTGATTCGTTCGATGACGCAACGAAATTCAGCAAATACACAGACTGGTGCATAACACATAGTAAAAAAATGTTCTATTCATACACAAATAATGGAATAAACCAGTTCTATTTCTGTTTAAGGAATGGGTTTGAGAATGTCGTTAAAGAGCCGACAGATGGATGCCCGTTGGACGAATATGGACTTTCAATGCTTGCAGTCTGCGTTGATGAGAATGGTAGGCTTAACACATGCACTTGCCGCTGGAACCATGACAATGGCGGAAATGATGCCATTATGAATACAGCCCAGATAAGTAAGGTCATAGGCATGAATTTCTTCAATACATTCAAGCCAAACAATGTTTGGAATGAAGCATTGTCCAATGCATTAAGGCTCCTTGCAGACGGCAAGCCAATAGAAGACGTATTTGACGTGTATTATGGCTTTCATGAAGGATTTGCTGTAGTTGAGCTTAAAGGTAGGAGGAATTTTATTAATACACAAGGAGAAATTCTAAGTAAGACCTGGTTTGACAGTTGTTATGACTTCCATGAAGGATTTGCCAGAGTTCAACTTAATAATATGTGTAATTTTATTAACATACACGGTGAGATTATAAGTAAGACCTGGTTTGACAGTTGTTATGGCTTTCATGAAGGTTTTGCCGTAGTTCAACTTAATAAAAAGTGTAATTTTATTACCAAACAATGCGAAATTCTAAGTCAGACCTGGTTTGACGAGTGTCATAACTTCCATGAAGGATTTGCCGCAGTTGAGCTTAAAGGTAAGAGTAATTTTATTGATAAACAAGGAGAAATTCTAAGTCAGGCCTGGTTTGACACTTGTTATGACTTCCATGAAGGATTTGCCCCAGTTCAACGTAGTGATAATGAGTGGAATTTTATTAACAGAAAAGGTGAGATTCTAAGTCAGACCTGGTTTGACAACTTTAATGACTTCAATAATGGATTTGCCCCAGTTCAACTTAATAATAAGTGGAATTTTATTAACAGAAAAGGTGAGATTCTAAGTCAGACCTGGTTTGACAACTTTAATGACTTCAATAATGGATTTGCCCCAGTTCAACTTAATAATAAGTGGAATTTTATTAACATACACGGTGAGATAATAAGTCAGGCCTGGTTTGATGACTGTGGTGAATTCCATGAAGGATTTGGCCGAGTTGAACTTAATAAAAAGTGGAATTACATCAACACACAAGGCGAAATTCTAAGTAAGACCTGGTTTGATTTATGCGGACAATTTCATGAGAATTTTGCCTTCGTTTGGATTGACGGCCAACGATATAGGATTGACCGTTCAGGACATATTTATTGATTATGAAACGAGTTATCATTACTGAAAACAAAATAAACAAGCTTTTCATCCTAGCAGAGTCTCAAGAGTCGAAGTCCATTTCACAGGCAAAGAAACTTGCCATGGAAAGACTTAAGATTGATGAAAAAGAGGCCGATGACCTTATAAGGATAAGCATGCGCAATGACCTGCCGGTTTTAAGGACGAAAAACGGCGGAAAATTCATTCTTGGAGTGACAAGGATGTATTGTGACCAAGAACTGAACAGTGCGCAAGTTATAAACCAACTAAACTCCACGCTCAAACTTGTTGCATCAGATGCACATATTAACGAGTATGACAGGAACCTTAATGGCCTTTCTGCCAAAGAGTTAATAGATAGGTTTGCAAAGGTCATGAGCGACAACTTCGAGGCAGAGAAGGAAAAGGTAAATCAGATGACATTCGATACGCCTTCAAACTATGAAATTGTCAGGATTGATTCATTTGATGACGCAACGAAGTTCAGCAAATATACAGACTGGTGCATAACACATAGTAGATACATGTTTGATTCCTACACGAATGATGGAATAAACCAGTTCTATTTCTGCTTAAGGAATGGATTTGAGAATGTCGATAAAGAGCCGACAGATGGATGCCCGTTGGATGAATATGGACTTTCAATGCTCGCAGTCTGCGTTGATGAGAATGGTAGACTTAACACATGCACTTGCCGATGGAATCATGACAATGGCGGAAACGATTCAATCATGGACACCACCCAGATAAGCAAGGCCATCGGCATGAATTTCTTCAATACATTTAAACCAAACAATGCTTGGAATGAAACGGTGTCAAATGCGTTAAAGCTCATTGCAGATGGCGAACCAATAGAAGACGTATTTGACGACTATGGCAACTTCTATGAAGGATTTGCCCAAGTTCAACTTAAAGATAAGTGGAATTTTATTGATACACAAGGCGAAATTCTAAGCCAGGCCTGGTTTGACCGTTGTGAAGACTTCTCTGAAGGATTTGCCCCAGTTGAACTTAAAGGTAAGTGTAATTTCATTAACAGAAACGGTGAGATTTTAAGTAAGACCTGGTATGACTGGTGTGATGACTTCTCTGAAGGATTTGCCAGAGTTAAATTTAAAGGTAAGTGGAATTACATCAACACACAAGGAGAAATTCTAAGTCAGACCTGGTATGAACATTGTTGTGACTTCTTTGAAGGATTTGCCATAGTTCTGCTTAGTGATAATGAGTGGAATTTTATTAACAAAAACGGTGAATTTTTAAGTAAGACCTGGTTTGAAAAATGTAACATCTTCTCTGAAGGATTTGCCCCAGTTGAACTTAAAGGTAAGTGTAATTTCATTAACAGAAACGGTGAGATTCTAAGTAAGACCTGGTATGACGACTGTGGTGAATTCTATACAGGATTTGCACAAGTTAAACTCAATAATAAATGGAATTACATCAACAGAAAAGGTGAAATTCTAAGTAAGACTTTGTGGTTTGATTCATGTGGATGTTTTGATGATGATTTTGCCTTAGTTACGATTGACGGACAGCAATATCGGATTAACCGTTCAGGACGTATTTATTAAGGAACTGTATTGGAACAATATGAGAAGGAAACTAAAAACATTAACCGAGGGAGCAGGGGAAGGACAGGCACTGATGTCTCCTACAACTGAATGGATGGCAAGAAAATATGAAGAGATGAACAAACTATGCTTCAACGGTGAACTTGGACCTTGCAACTTTGCAGTAGAAAAACTACATCCTGTTAGTGTTCTTGGATGCTTCAGAATGAACAACCCAAACATAAGGTACTACAGAAATGACAGAAATTTGTTCATCCAGTCAATAGCAGGCAATATAGAGGTCAACGCGGAAAATTTCTATAATTTATGCAGACCGATAATATCATTGTCTTATTATTATGAGAATACAGAAGAAGGACTTCTATCAGTATTGGTACATGAAATGTGCCATTATAAGAACTACATGTATGGAAAGGTGCCAAGAAAATCTCATGGAACTGAATTTAAAAATGCTGCAACCATAGCTTCTTTGAACTCAAACGGACGGTTCAATGTCGAATCCGTGGCAACTGCAGAGGAAAAGAAAAATATGTCATTTTCATCAGAAAATGCCAATGAAATATTGAGAAAGTACAGAAACGTAATTCCATTATTCATATTATTCAAGGATACAAGCGTCAGACTAATCATGGCTGCAAATCAAAGAGTCTTGAGAGAGGTATACTTATACTATAGCAAATACTACGAGGATTCCATACAATATATAATAGCGGTAAACGATGACAACCTGAAACTCGAATTGATAAGACTTGGATTTTCTAAAAAACGAATTGGTACCAGGTATTATTCTATTTTTAAAAATAATAGGCTCATAATGGATATGTTAAAAGGGAAATATAACATCGAGTACTACAAAGGTTAAAAACAGAAAAAACAACAAATAAAATGGATATAAGGCGAATAATAAGAGAAACCGTAGATGAATACATCAACGGACTTTCAAAAAATAGTGAAGACAAAATCGTAGCAATCGACCCTTCACAAAACCTAGGAATCGAATTACCAGGATAAATAAAAAAGAAAATGAAAATAAAGCTTACTGAAGGAGACCTTCATCAAATAGTGAAAGAGTCTGTTAAAAAAATACTTAAGGAAGCAAGAAAGGACAAAATATCCTACCATGAGGCTTTGGAAACTTGTCTGAATGGTGGAGTAGTCTGCCCAGGCAAAGAAGATGTTGGGCTTGAAACATTCCTTAGGCATTGTGCCAAAGACCTAGGATATACACTAGTCAGTTCCGGTGCATTTGATTATAAAAGCTACTTTTTCGAAAAGCCAATTAGAAAATAATAAAAAACATATAAGTTATGAACGCAATCATACAGTTCTTTTCAGACAACTTCTGGGCAACTGCAGCAGCACTTGCCACAATGTCAACTTTCATAAGCGGAGAGATAATCTCACTGACTAAGGCAAACTCCATATGGAGACAGGTAATTGCATGGACAGTGTCAATCGCACTGACAGTAGGGGCATACTTCCTCGGAACAATCACCGTCGCAGAGCCAGTATGGCTTACCTTGGCAACCACAGGCGTCATAGTCGGATTAGCATCCAACGGTATCTACGATATCCCCGCAATGAAAGCACTAATCAAGAAACTTTTCGGAGAAGCAATATTACCGATAACGTTTGAAAAGAAATCTTAAAAACGAACCAAAAAGGCGGACACATCAAAATGTCCGCCCTTTTTATTATCAGTTTTAAAATGGAATTAAAATTTTCAAGCCTTATTTACTCCTCCAAGAATACCGCCAAGTATATTCTTAAACTCATTCTGATGACCATATACAAGCTCACTCAACTTCTCATTGTCTATGGTAACACCAAGACCGTCATCGGAATAGGTAAGAGACCTCATTACCAACTCAATAAGCTTGTCGACAATATCACTGCTGTATATGGCAAACTGACAAGTTCTGCTCATCATACACACCTTGTAACTCTTACCATCCGTATATAACACCTTGTCAAAACCGTCAGTATTAGACTTCATGGATATGAAAGGCCTGACAACCGTACCATCAGGAAACTCCATTCCGCCAATACCGATAACACCAAACGATAAAACGTAATTCCTTACAAACCTGACAATATCATCCCTATCAGGCCTCTCAGGAAAATGCATGCTGCTGTAGAATATGTTACCATCTTTAACCTTCTCAATAACCGAACGAATCAACGTACTAATAATTCCGCCACGCATCGTTCTTAACGCATTCATGACAGCATCCTCATTACGCTTGAGACGCATCTTGACATTAGAATACTCTTTCGACGCAATACCAAAGTCATGATTCACATTAGTGTTCTCACCATACTCAGCATTAGGTACCAAACCACCAGACTCGGCAGCACGAGCAGCAGAAAGAAGCTTCTTCGAAAACTTGGCTAACAATGCATAAGACTTCTTAATGAAAGAACGCTTGAATGACCTCCAGCTAGAAGAAAGACGACGCTTGTTCCCACCATAATACTCACCATTATACCTTTCACCACGGGCAGAAGACAAAACATCCCTTAGCCTACTGTATATAAATTCATCTTGCTCGGATTCATGAGAAGCAAGATAATCAATCATATACTTAAGACCACCAAGATAACGCTCACAATAATCAATCCCCTCAACAGCCTGGGCACGATAAGCATTCCGCTCCGTCGCAGACCATAGCCTGTATAATATCTCATTCAAACACTTCTTGATATTAGGGTCTATAACATCCTTAATATAATCGTCGCCGAAAATGTAACCAATCCTGTCACCCAAATCATCCTCAATGCTCCTGTCAAATTCATGTGTAACCTCATGGTATAAGGCATTGTATATGTCCCTGACCGTAATATCGCCAAATAAGTTTACAGTAATATAACGACCGCCCCTGTAATAAGTACCATTCCAAGTATAACCGTTCTTATCAAATCTATAATTCACCACAACAGGAATAACAATACCATCAATATCAAGACTGTATTCCTTCGTGAAAACCCTGCCGGGAGAAACCATGTCACGGTCCTTCCTTGACAAAGGAATGAAATAACTCGCAATCTCATTGGCAAGCTTCCCAATCTCCGCATTGCGCCATACCGACATGTACTCGCGAAGAATAAACCTGTCAACCTCCTCCCTTAATATACTACCAATATTAGAAGACATATAATATGTAAAACGCTTTTATAGTAAATATAGTTCCAAAAACAAATAAAGACATCTATTTAATAGATGACTAGGCTCACTATCTAGCTCTTCGAAATAACTTAAAAAAAGTAAAAAACACAATATTAGAAAAAAGATTAGACTTACAGAAGGCGACCTCCATAAAATTGTTAAAGCATCAGTAAATAAAGTACTGAAAGAATCTTCATATGATTCAATGGGGAACTTTGACAAAGAGGCAAATAACAATGACGTTAGAGAAAGACTTACTGACGAAATTACTAAGATTAGTCAGGAAATGAGCCGCTCTATGAATACAATCTCCAGCTTAGCACAGATGGCAGTTGATGATGAGGAAGTTGCAAAAAGAGCAAGAATCGTGGTAAACGCCATTATTGAAGCAAATAGACAAATGCGCAATGTCGTTCAATTAACCTACGCAAATAGATGGGATATGCAAGCCTAAACAGACATAAGTCAAAACAACTTTTAAAACATATGGGCGAACCTTCAAAAAGTTCGCCCATTTTTATTTGATGACAAAAATATATATAGTTTCCTTAAAAAATATTAAGAAATTTGCACAATTAAACCATGACAACTACCTTTGCACCAATAAATCCAACCAATAAACCAAAAGCATCATGATTATTATCAATACAACCACCACAGAAAATAACTTAAACGTGCACATAACAGGAAAAGAAATCGTGGAAAACATCATCGATGTCCTTCACGAAAACGACTCCATCATACCTGGAAGAAACACCGTCATGACCACACATGTAAGAACCTGCAAATTCACTAAGCAATCCAATACACTTGATAAGAACACAGCCGATAACATTTGGAGACTTTTCGAACTATTCATACCAAATACACCAATCGGCTCGAAAACATTCCTCTCAAAAGAGTTCAACGACATCTACACAACAGCCATCTACTACTTCTTCTTCACCAAAGCTAACGGATACGAACCGTTCAACCTCACAAAAACATTCTATAACTACCTGCAAACAGGAG
>Ga0247608_10000600_pt1 | contig 56282 bp, 52 predicted proteins | sample 176DNAGHGlowgp2_FD_193490 | JGI IMG/M metagenome (GOLD analysis project Ga0247608, IMG submission 193490) | Sheep rumen microbial communities from Palmerston North, Manawatu-Wanganui, New Zealand - 1766 DNA GHGlow gp2 | ecosystem: Host-associated > Mammals > Digestive system > Stomach > Rumen ... | reverse complement strand
GTTTCTCATTCGTCAACGGACATGCCTCTCAGCAGTCGTCTGTCACCTATACCTATGTGTTGATGGCTAATAAGAACGGCACATTCGTCATTCCTTCAGCCAAGGGTACTGTAGCAGGCAATAATGTGGCTTCTTCAGCCCTGAAGATTACTGTCAGCGGAAAGGCTCAGCAAGGTGGTGGAGGAAACTCTTACCCTCAGCAGCAGGCTCGCAGAGTAGATAGAGCAGGAGCTCGTATCTCAGGTCGGGATTTGTTCTTGCGCGTTTCAGCCAACAAACAGAAGGTGTATGAACAGGAGCCTATACTTCTCACATATAAGGTCTATACTCAGGTGGAGCTAACAGCCCTGGAGGGTAAGATGCCTGATTTGAAGGGTTTCCATACCCAGGAGATTCCTTTGCCCCAACAAAAAACATTCCACATAGAGAGAGTGAATGGTAAGCCATATAACTGTGTCACATGGAGTGAGTATGTCATGTTCCCACAGATGACAGGCAAGCTGACAATTCCGAGTCTGACGTTTAAGGGAATAGTGATGCAGCAGAATCCTAATGTTGACCCCTTTGAGGCATTCTTCAATGGTGGTTCAGGCTACATAGAGGTGAAGAAAGACTTCACTGCTCCAAGTGTGAATATCGAGGTGATGCCTCTGCCTGCCAAACCAGCAGGATTCTCTGGTGGAGTGGGGCATTTCACCATCACTTCATCTATAGACAAGAACAAGGTAAAGGCTGGCGACCCAGTCAATGTAAGGGTTGTGGTCAGTGGAGTGGGTAACATGAAACTCCTCAAGCAGCCAGAACTCAATGTGCCTAAGGACTTTGAGAAGTATGATGCCAAGGTGACTGACAAGACCAAACTCACCACAGATGGTGTGACAGGAAGCATGATATATGACATTCTGGTTGTTCCTCGCAATATGGGCAACTACGTTCTGCCAGGCATCAAGTTCATATATTTCGACACCCAGACCAATAAGTACCAGACTCTTACCACCCAGTCATTTAACATAGAGGTGGAGAAGGGTAATGGCAGCAGTGGCTCAGGTAGCTACTCACAGTATAACGATAATGACATTCATGATATAATGTTTGGTGAGACCAACAGGCAACACCCTTCACTCACCTTCTTTGGCTCAAAGGTTTATCATGGTGTTATAGCATCCATCTTTGCAGCCTTTGTGGTGTTGTTCATCATATTCCGCAAGCGGGCTCTGGAGTTCCGTGATGTTATCGCTATGCGAAGCAAGAATGCCAACAAGGTGGCAACCAAGCGTTTGCGTAAGGCAAACAAGTTTATGAAGGCAAATAAGAAGGATGATTTCTATGACGAAGTGTTGCGAGCTCTCTGGGGATATGTCAGCGACAAACTCGCTATGCCAAGCGAACAGCTGTCTCGTGACAATATCTCTGAGACACTCACCCAGCGAGGCACTCCAGAGGAAACTATCAAGTCATTCATTACAGCTATAGACGAGTGCGAATATGCCCGTTATGCTCCAGGCGACCCTATGGGCAATATGCAGCATACCTACCAACTCGCCTCTGAGGCTATAACAAATATCGACAAACTATGAACCAGATAGATAGAAAAAAGACTTTACCCTTGAGTCTTTACATATTACTTTTTATTTTTTACTTCTTACTTCCCGTCAGGGGGTATGGGGCTCAAGACAAGGCGAATGCAGATGCAGCCTTTCGCTCTGGACATTATCAGAAGGCGATAACCCACTATAATGCTGCCCTGAAGCAGGGACAGAGTGCTGAGACCTATTATAATATGGGTAATGCCTATTTCCGTATGGGTGATTATCCAGAGGCTATGATAGCCTACCAGAGAGCAGCAAGACTGAGTCCTGCCAATAGTGACATACGACATAACATAGAGATTACAGCCAACAAGACCATCGACAGGTTGCCCGTAAGTTCTGACATCTTTTTTGTTGAGTGGTACAAGGCATTTGTCTGTCTGCTTTCCATTGACAACTGGGCTGTTATCTCCATTGTGGCATTTGCCCTGTCGCTGATATGCTTCCTTCTGTATCTCTTTGTGGAGCAGATAGGCATTCGAAGAATATCCTTTTATTCCTCAGTGGTGCTTACCCTTACCTTCCTGTTTTCCATACTCTTTGCCTGGCATCAGCATAAAATGCTGCTGGCAAAGGACAAAGGGGTGGTGACAGCAGAGATGGTAACAGTAAAGAGCTCTCCCACACACAAATCCTCAGATGCCTTTGTCATTCATGAAGGAACATCAGTAAACATAAAAGATTCTGACATAAAAGGATGGTATCAGATAGAACTCTCTGATGGAAGACAAGGCTGGATGCCATCAGCCTCAGTAGAAGTAATTTAAGGGTTCAAAAGTTCAAAGGGTTAACGTTAACGTTCCCGTTTAATAGACAATATGATAGAGCAGATAGACAGATATTTCATTGATTCGCTGTTTGGCAGTCAGAGTGCAGTGTTAGACCATTTCGCATTGGTCATAACTGATGCTTGGACTTGGTTGCCTTTGTATATAGCATTGTTTGTGCTGATTATAAAGAATCATGACAACATGCAACAGATAGCTGTTTGTTTTGGCTGTGCTGTGTTTGGAGTGCTGATAGCAACAGGTCTCACCTCAGTAATTACCAAACCCCTCTTTGAGCGAATAAGACCCTGCAACGACCCAGAGTTCAAATATTTGGCTGATATAGCAGGAAACTTCCATAGCAATGACTATAGCTTCTTCTCTTCTCATGCTGCAACCACTATGTCTCTTGCCATGTTCTTTGCTTACCTCACCAAGAGCAAACTGCTTACCTTCTTCATGGTATGCTGGTCTTTGTCCCTTTGCTGGTCACGACTCTACTTAGGACAGCATTTCTTTACTGATGTCTCAGTAGGATTTGTGTGGGGTATTATTTCTGGTAGTATAGCCTTCTTGATTTACAGACGTTTCTGTCTTCGATTATACAACGTAAAGTATGCTATATCAGAGAAATACACTCCTTCAGGCATTGATAAGTTTGACATAGAAGTGATAGTCCTGATACTATTGCTTACTTATATCTATGCCATAGTGACACCCTTGAATTATTGAAGATTGAAAGATTGAAAAATGTCCACAGACCCAAGACACATAAAGATAAAAGACTACACTTATCAGTTGCCTGATGAGCGAATAGCCAAATACCCTGTTGCCAAGCGCGACGAGAGTAAGTTGCTGGTGTATAATAAAGGTAGCATCTCTCATGATGTGTTTAAGAATATAGCCACCTATCTCTCGCCTGGTTCCCTGATGATATATAATAACACCAAGGTGATACAGGCTCGCATACATTTTAATAAAGAGACAGGAGCACTCATCGAGACATTCCTGCTCGAACCATATATGCCTCGCGACTACGAACAGATATTCCAGACTCATTCGCAATGCTCTTGGGTTGGTCTGGTGGGCAATCTGAAGAAGTGGAAGACTGGCTCGCTCAAGCGCACTATAAGGGTGAATGACGAAGAGATAGAACTCTCTGTGGAAAGGGGAGGGGAGAATGGCATTGGACATATACTCAATTTTTCTTGGACTGGTGATGTCTCTTTCTCAGAGATTCTCGATGCCATAGGCGAACTGCCTATTCCTCCATACCTTAACAGAAAGACTGAGGAGAGCGACAAGACCACCTATCAGACTGTCTATTCCAGAATCAAGGGAAGTGTAGCAGCTCCTACTGCTGGTCTGCATTTCACTGATGCCGTACTTGAAGATATTCATGAGCATCATATAGATAGCGACGAGGTTACGCTCCATGTGGGAGCAGGCACCTTCAAACCTGTGAAGAGTGAGGAGATAGAGGGTCACGAGATGCATCGCGAGTATATCACTGTGCATCGTAAGACCATAGAGAATATCATAGCTCATGGGGGCAAGGTGACAGCTGTGGGCACTACTTCTGTTCGCACTCTCGAGAGCCTTTATTATATTGGTTGCACACTCCTTCGCCATCCTGAGATAGATGATGAAAACCAACTGAGCATAAGCAACCAGTGGACTCCCTATCTGGGCGATGAGGCTGAGGTGGATTCCATAACAGCTCTCAAGGCAATACTCGATTGGATGACTCGACACGAAACCAATATCCTGAATACAAGCACCAAGATAATCATTGCACCAGGATATAAGTTTCATGTGGTGGAGAAACTGATAACCAACTTCCACCAACCCCAATCCACCCTGTTGTTGCTCATAGCAGCACTGATAGGCGAAGACTGGCGTAAGGTATATGATTATGCACTCAATAATGACTTCCGTTTCCTCTCCTATGGAGACTCGTCGTTGTTGATACCATGAGTTAATGGGAACGTTAACGTTAACGGGAATCTTTTTGAACCTTTGAATTATTGAACCCCTAAACAATAAAAATTATGAAACTAAACGGACGCAGAGAAAGCACTAATGTAGATGATCGTCGTCGTAGCGGCCTTTCCTCAGCTGGCATAGGAGGAATGGGCATTGGCGGACTTGTTATCGTGGCACTTATCACTTGGGTGATGGGAGGCAATCCTCTTGATGCCCTGCAGATGGTAACAAGCGAGCAGATGGCGAATGTTACCACCCAGACCCAGAACGGTCGCGAGTTCACACCTGAAGAAGAGGAACTGGCAAAGTTCTCTCGCCAGGTGCTCGCTGGCACTGAGGATGTGTGGACTGAGGTGTTTAAGGAAATGGGTAGGGAGTATGTTCCCCCTCGCATGGTGCTCTACACAGGCAGTGTGCAGACTGGTTGTGGCAACGGACAGTCTGCTATGGGACCCTTCTATTGCAGTGCCGACCAGTGTCTCTACATTGACCTTACCTTCTTCACCTCAATGAAAAAGGAACTGGGTGCTGATGGCGACTTTGCCTATGCCTATGTGATAGCCCATGAGGTGGGTCACCATGTGGAATACCTGCTTGGTATCCTCGACAAGGCACATAACCAGATGGCGAGAGTATCGCAGAAAGATGCCAACAGAATCAGCGTCAGGCTCGAACTGCTTGCCGATTTCTACGCAGGCGTTTGGGCTTATCATGACAATGCCCAGTTTGGCTCCCTTGAGGATGGTGACATAGAGGAAGCTATCGACTGTGCCCAGAAGATTGGTGACAACTACCTTCAGGAGAAGGCTCGCGGCTATTCACAGCCAGAGTCTTTCACTCACGGCACCTCCAAGCAACGCATGAAGTGGCTCAAACTGGGTCTCACCACTGGTGATATGTCAAAGGGCACCACCTTCCAGTGTTCTGATGCTGAGCTCTGATGCCCAGACACAAAGCTTTTAGCCATAAAGACTAAGCTTTTAGCCCCAAATACTAAACTTCCATCTTCAGAGGCTTAGCTTTTACCTCAAATTAACTAGTTAATTTTACGAATTAGCTAGTTAATTTTGTAAATTTACCAGTTAATTTTCAATAAAAGCTATGCTACAGGAGTTAAAAGCTATGTGTCTTGTTGCAGAAGAGCAGAACTTTTATTACCTTTGTATGCAACAAAACAACCAGATATTATGATAGTAAAGATAACCAAAGGAGCAAGAAAGAACATCGTGTCGTATGGCAAATATACGGCAAAGACGATGCATTACAACACCATTACTATGGATGATGTGTGTGAGGAAATACAGAAAAACTGTGGTGCAAAAGCGTCTGATGTAGTGCAGGTTCTGCGTGAACTTGTTGATGTGCTGAAGCACCATCTACAACAGGGCAACAGGGTACAGCTGCCTTTCCTTGGCACCATGAAGATGGATATAGAGAGCAAGGCTTTCGAAAACCCCAAGGACTTCAATCCAGCAATGCACATCAAGCGTTGCAAAATAAGTTTTATCCCCCAGTCTTACAAAAAACACCAGACGCTGCTTGAAGACATAAAGATAGACAGGGTGATTTACGATAAATAGAAATTTATTTCATTTTTTTTTGCAGATACAAAAACTTTTCATAACTTTGCAACGAATCGCATAAAATCAAAAAAATTAGCCTATGACATAACTCAAAAAGATTAAAGACATATAGAAACTGAAGCGTCCGCTTTGAATCTTGTTCTTGAAAATTCGCCAAATTTATAAGAACCCACAAGAGTAAAAGTATGGATGCTCACGTGCTAGCACGTGGGCTTTTACTCGGATATAGTGGGTTAGGCGTTTGGCGATGCCTCAAGAACGTAGACGATAGTAAAACAGTCCACGTTTTCTTTTTCTGTCTATTTCCCAACACTTTTAGGACTAACCTTATTTTACACAAACCTATAATAAACAGAAGAAATAATGAAAAAGTATTTAGCACTTTTAGTAGCACTCGTAGCGATAGCTATGGGAGCAAAGGCTGACTTCGTAGTTGGCGATATAACCATCCTGACAGAGGAAGGAAAGCCTTACTATCTCGAGGTACCTTTCTCGGATGCTAGCAACAATTTTAAAGGAAAGCTTATTGGTAAGACAGTGGAGGAACTCGATGGAAATAAGCACATTGGCAAGATGACTCTTCAGCTCTCCCGTATTGACAATTCTCAGCCTGCCCAGTTTACAGAATTTGACAAGAATAGTTTGGAGTCAACATTCAAAACCATGACAAAGCAGATGGCTGGTCAAGAAATGCTGATAGAAGATAATACGGACATAATAGAGATAGACAACGTAGCCCTTTGTAAGAGCATCTTCACAAAATACACCGAAATCGAGAAAGTAACCCTTAACTATGATGGTGATTGTGCTATTCCTCGCTCTATGTTTAACCAAATCAATAATAACACACAACCGTTTAATAATGTAAAATTTTACGATCTAACCTGCAATATCGGTGGCAATATCACTATAGGAGAGCACGTTTTCCCTGGTGGTTGGTACGTGGGTAACTTGATAATTTATTGTAATAATGAGAACGTTGCCAAGAAGTGGAATGACTACAAGGCAGTCAACTCAGAATCAAACTATAATTATAAGGTGTATCTGAACGGAGTAGAATACAATGAAACTTCTGCTGTAGGCGAAGTAACGGCTGAGGGAGCAAAGCTCGCAGGCAAGTGCTACAACGCAGCAGGTCAGCAGGTAAATGCTGACAGCAAGGGCCTGACGATACAGGCTGGTAAGAAAGTAATCAAGTAAAACTTTGCACCAAATAACTAAATGTAACTGTATTTTATTAATCAAACAACTAAAACCCAAACAATTATGATGAAACAAAGCATTAAACTATTCAGTGCGTTAGCATTTATTGTAATGAGTGCATTCACATTCGTTGCATGTGGTGATGATGATGGCCCTAGCGGTGGCGGTGGTAGCAACTCCAACATCCTCGGTTCTTGGACTCTTACAGAGGTGACGCCTGCAAATAGTCAGGGCGGACCTGGTGTTGGAACCGTGATGACTTTCTATGCTAATGGTAAATTCACCAGCAATGGTGACGAAGGCACCTTTACCTACGACAATGACTCAAAAGCATTTTCTGCTAGGATAGGCACAGTGACGATATCTGGTACTGTAAATATTAGTGGAAGTAGTGCTAATGCTGCTGTTACTGTAACAGCTGGCGGTCAATCTAGGAGTTACACATACACTATGGAGAAGAATGGTTCATCTTCAGGCGGTGATGACAGTGGCGATGACGATGATGAGGTAAAGGTAAACTCTACCAAGATGGTAGGTACGTGGGACGTGACAATGGATGAAGCTTCTGACTATCCATTGGTTGGCCAGAGCATCACCTTCAAGAAGAATGGTACATGCACCATCAGCAACAGTAATGAGACATTCACCTACACATGTGATGAGGAGACAAAGGATGGTTACACACGTCTGAGATTCACCATTTCCAACGGTGCAAGTGGTAAACTCGTACTCGTAAGCGAGGGCAATGTGCTCAATGGTGAATATAAAAAATCATCAAATAGTGATTACCTCAAAATCGTAGCGAAGAAGTCTTCATACACCTACCCAACAGGTGGCATTAAGGGTCGCTGGAAGATGACTCAGTGCAGTATGTCTGGTGCTCCAGTAGGTAGGGTTATGGTGTTTGGCAATAATGGCGAGATGTACACAGAGGGCGATCCTCACATCGATGCCTACAGTTATTCTGGCAATACTCTCACACTTAGGCTTAGTGGCGGTGAACAGTTCATTGGTACGGTTAGCATCAATGGAAATACTGCAACACTGAATGCCGGAAGTATGACAGCTACACTGCAGAAGCAGTAAGATAACACAGCGTTAAACAATAATTGAGCGAGCGGAGCTGACCTTAAGTGGGTTGGTTCCGCTCTTTTTGTGACTAATCATGGTGAAAAGTCCGTTAAGTGTAGCGAAAATCTTAATAAATGCTAAAAAGGAGAAGAAATCTTCATTCTTCATTCTTCATTCTTCATTTTTTTGTACCTTTGCATCTAAGCGACTAAAATCATAAACACTAACTAACCTATAACAAAGAAATCTATGAAAGTTTATCAGACCAGTGAAATCAAGAACATTGCACTCCTTGGCAATGACGGCTCGGGTAAGACCACCCTCACTGAGGCTCTCCTCTATGAGGCTGGTATCATCAATCGTCGTGGACGTATTACACAGAAGAATACCGTTTCCGACTATTTCCCTGTAGAACATGAGTATGGTTATTCTGTTTTCTCAACCGTATTCCATGTTGAGTGGAACAACAAGAAACTTAATATTATAGACTGTCCAGGTTCAGACGACTTCGTTGGTGCAGCTCTGACAGCCCTTGAGGTTACTGACACCTGTGTGTTGCTCATCAATGGTCAGGTTGGTCCTGAGGTTGGCACACAGAACCACTTCCGCTATACTGAGAAACTCAAGAAGCCTGTAATATTCCTCGTAAACCAGCTCGATGCTGAGAAGTGTGACTATCATACCACCCTCGAGCGCCTGCAGGAGATTTACGGCTCAAAGGTTACACCTATACAATATCCTCTCAATGAAGGACCGAATTTCAATTCTCTCATCGATGTCCTGTTGATGAAGAAATACTCTTGGGGACCAGATGGTGGTGCTCCTACCATTGAGGATATTCCTGCTGAGGAGATGGATAAGGCTATGGAGCTTCACAAGGCTCTCGTAGAGGCTGCTGCTGAGAATGACGAGGGACTGATGGAGAAGTTCTTTGAGACTGAAACACTTACTGAGGACGAACTTCGTGAGGGCATACGCAAGGGACTCATCACTCGTAGCATCTTCCCTGTATTCTGTGTTTGTGCAGGCAAGGACATGGGTGTTCGCAGACTTATGGAGTTCCTGGGCAATGTTGTTCCTCATGTTGACGAGATGCCTAAGGTGCACAACACTCGTGGCGAGGAAGTTGCCATTGATGCCAACGGACCAGAGTCAGTATATTTCTTCAAGACTGGTGTTGAGCCACACATTGGCGAGGTGCAGTATTTCAAGGTTATGAGTGGCAAGATTAAGTCTGGCGACGACCTTACCAATGCCGATCGCGGTTCTAAGGAAAGAATAGGACAGATATATGCACCTGCTGGTGCTAACCGTATTCCTGTTGACGAGATGGTAGCAGGCGATATAGGTTGTACTGTTAAATTAAAAGATGTAAAGACAGGCAACACTCTCAATGGTAAGGATTGCGAAAACCGCTTCGACTTCGTAAAATATCCTAACCCTAAGTATTCTCGTGCTATTAAGGCTAAGAACGAGGCTGAGACTGAGAAGATGATGAGTGCCCTCACTCGTATGCGCCAGGAAGACCCAACATGGGTGGTGGAGCAGTCAAAGGAATTGCGCCAGACCATCGTTCGTGGTCAGGGTGAGTTCCACCTTCGCACACTCAAGTGGCGCCTTGAGAATATCGATAAGATTCAGGTTGAGTATCTTGAGCCTCGCATTCCTTATCGTGAGACTATCACCAAGAGTGCTCAGGCTGAGTATCGCCACAAGAAGCAGTCTGGTGGTGCAGGTCAGTTTGGTGAGGTACACCTTATCGTTGAGCCTTATGCTGACGGAATGCCTGACCCAACGACCTATAAGCTTAACGGTCAGGAGGTTAAGTGCAACATCAAGTCTCGTGAGGAGATAGACCTGGAGTGGGGTGGTAAGCTCGTATTCATCAACACTGTTGTTGGTGGTGCTATCGATATGCGCTTTATGCCTGCTATTCTCAAGGGTGTGATGGAGAAGATGGAGAGAGGACCACTCACTGGTTCTTATGCTCGTGATGTTCGTGTCATCGTTTATGACGGCAAGATGCACCCAGTTGACTCTAACGAGCTCTCATTCATGCTTGCAGCCCGTAATGCTTTCTCTGAGGCATTCCGCAATGCAGCACCTAAGATTCTTGAGCCTATCTATGACCTCGAGGTCTATGTGCCAGCTGATATGACTGGTGATGTGATGAGTGACCTTCAGGGTCGTCGTGCTCTCATCATGGGTATGGATATGGAGAATGGCTACCAGAAGCTGCAGGCTAAGATTCCTCTCAAGGAGCTCAGCAACTATAGCATCGCTCTCTCAAGTCTCACAGGTGGTAGAGCATCATTCAACACTAAGTTTGCTTCTTATGAACTTCTTCCTAACGAGCTTCAGCAGCAACTCATAGCTGAGAATGCTCAGAAGGATGAGGAATAAGAGTAAAGTATAAAGTATAAAGTATAAAGTCTCCTTGCAAAAGTAGCATTTTCTTTTTGCAAGGGGATTTTTGTTGTATAAAACAAAAGAAATCAAAAAAAATATATTAACTTTGCAGTGAGAAATCAAAAACAATTATGAATTACGGCTATATCAAGGTTGCAGCTGCTATTTCTAATGTAAAGGTGGCTGACTGTGCTTTTAACGTACAAGAGATGGAGCAGATGATAGTGCGCGCTGAGGGTCAGGGCGTAGAAATCATAGTGTTCCCAGAACTCTCTGTCACAGGCTATTCATGTCAGGATTTGTTCAGACAACAGCTGTTGCTCGATGCTGCTGAACAGTCAATAATGATGTTGCTCGACTTCACTCGCCAGTTAGATATCATCAGCATCGTGGGTGCACCAGTCATGGTGTCAGGTTTGTTGCTGAATTGTGCTGTGGTGATACAGAAGGGAGCTATTCTCGCTATCATTCCTAAGACTTATCTGCCTAACTATAACGAGTTTTATGAGAAGAGGTGGTTTGCCTCTGCTCAGGACCTCCACGAGACAGAGGTACTCTTTGCTGGAAGCCGTATCGTGGTTTCTCCTCAGCCTACCATCTTCAAGACCAGCACAGGAGTCCTCTTTGGTGTGGAACTGTGTGAGGATGTTTGGGCTCCCGAACCACCATCAACCCGTCTCACTCTGGCTGGTGCCGATATCATCTTCAACCTCAGCGCCAGCGACGAACTCATTGGCAAGAATACCTACCTTCGCCAGTTGCTTGCCCAGCAGAGTGCCAGAACTATGGCTGGCTATGTGTATGCTGGTTGTGGTTTTGGTGAGAGCACTCAGGATGTGGTCTATGGTGGCAATGCCTATATCTATGAGAATGGCAAGTGCCTTGCTGAGAGCGAGCGATTCAGTTTCGAGTCACAGCTGGTTATCTCACAGATAGATTACGAGAAACTGCGCTCTGACCGTAGAAACAATACTACCTTTGTCAATGCCCAGAGGAATGTCAACAACAAACTCAACCATGAGTCTTTTGTCCGCTTTATCGATTGCCAGTCTATCAACCCTAAGGACTTCACACTGCTGAGAAAGGTTAACCCAACACCATTCATTCCTGAGTCAGAGAATATGCAGGCATCATGTGAGGAGATATTCAATATTCAGGTGGCTGGTCTTGCCAAGCGACTGGTGCATACTGGTTGCAAGACTGTTGTCATTGGCATCAGTGGTGGTTTGGATTCCACCCTTGCTCTGCTTGTCTGTGTCAAGACATTCGACAAACTCAAGATGCCTCGCACAGGTATCGTGGGAGTCACCATGCCAGGCTTTGGCACTACAGACCGTACTTACTCCAATGCTATGAGTTTGATGAAGTCTCTTGGCATCACCATTCGCGAGATAAGCATCAAGGAGGCTTGCATCCAGCACTTTAAGGATATCAACCACGATATCGATGTGCATGATGTGACCTATGAGAATGGTCAGGCTCGCGAGCGCACACAGATACTCATGGACCTCAGCAACCAGCTCAATGGTATGGTGATAGGTACAGGCGACCTCTCTGAACTCGCTCTTGGATGGGCTACATATAATGGCGACCACATGTCTATGTATGGTGTCAATGTCTCTATTCCTAAGACCCTCATCAGATATATCGTCACCTATGTGGCTGATAGTGGTGTTGACCCAGCAAGCCGACTCACCCTGCTTGACATCATAGATACACCAATCTCTCCAGAACTCATCCCTGCAGATGAGAATGGCGACATAGTGCAGAAGACTGAAGACCTCGTTGGTCCTTACATACTGCATGATTTCTTCCTTTATTATGTACTCCGTCATGGCTTCAAACCTTCTAAGATACTGATGCTTGCCAAACATGCCTTTGCCAATGGCGAACAGTATAAGTATGATGACGAGACCATTATCAAGTGGCTCAAGACATTCATCCGTCGCTTCTTCTCACAACAATTCAAGCGCTCTTGTTTGCCTGACGGTCCTAAGGTGGGTTCTGTATCGCTCTCACCTCGTGGCGACTGGCGTATGCCAAGTGATGCCTCATCCAAAATGTGGCTGGAAGAGCTTGAAACCCTTTGAACTCTTTGAACTCTTTGAACCCTTTGAACTCTTGAACCCTTGAAACTCTTTCCTTGTGCAAAAATAAATCTGGGACTGAACGTAGTAAGCAAGCGTCCTGATGGTTATCACGACCTCGAGACGGTGTTCTATCCTGTTGACATCCATGATGAGATGGATGTCACCTTGTCTGATACTCCAGGTTGCCAGCTCGAAGTGTTGGGTTGTACCGAATTGTGTCCACCTGAGAAGAATCTGGTGGTAAAGGCTTATAACCTCATAAGCCAGCATTATCAGTTGCCAGGCATAAAGGTGATACTGACCAAGAATCTTCCCTCGCAGGCTGGAATGGGTGGAGGAAGCAGCGACGGAGCCTACATGATACGAGCCGTCAACGAGTTGTGCTCACTCGGTATGTCAACAGAAGAGATGCAGGACTTCGCCACCCAGTTAGGTGCTGACTGTCCTTTCTTCATCACCTCCCAAACGGCTTATGCAGAGGGAAAGGGAGAGGTGTTGACACCTTTCGCCTCTAATGACTCAGTTCTCAAGGGCGAATATTTCCTTGTGCTGATAAAGCCTGATGTAGCAGTAAGCACCAAGGAGGCTTATGCAGGTATCAATCCTCATGCTCCCAAGTTTAACTGTAAGGACATAGTGCAGAACACCCCCATAACCCAGTGGCGCGATACCCTTCACAATGACTTCGAGGACAGCATATTCCTCAAGCTCCCCATCCTTGGCGAGGTAAAGCAGGCATTATATGACAGTGGTGCTGTCTATGCCTCAATGTCTGGTTCTGGAAGCACTGTATATGGTATCTTCCCTAATAGCACCAACGAAATCGAACTAAAAGAAAATAGCAAAATAACGCAATATGCCAGCAAATACTACTTCAAGATCCTCAAGAAGAAATAATAACTCAGCTCCTGTCGATACCTCTATGGGACACCTGCCTCCACAGTCTGTCGATATAGAGAAGGTGGTGCTCGGAGCCCTGATGATAGATAAGGATGCCTTCACCGTTGTGAGTGAACTGTTGCATCCTGAGACCTTCTATGACCCTCGTCATCAGAAGATATATAATGCCATACTCACTCTCAGCATGAGAGAACAACCTGTTGACATCATGACCGTGTGTCAGGAGTTGAAGCAGGAAGGCACCTTCGACCAGGTTGGAGGCAGTGCCTATATCGTTGAGTTGTCTAACACTGTTGCATCATCAGCCAACATAGAGTTTCACTCCCACATCCTGGCTCAGAAGTATGTAGCTCGCCAACTTATCTCATACGCCTCAAGCATAGAGACAAAGGCATTTGACGAGGGACAGGACATCGACGAACTGATGCAGGAGGCTGAGGGCAAACTCTTCGAGCTGTCTCAGAAGAATATGCGTCAGGACTATGTTCAGATTGACGAGGTGGTTCAGCAGGCTCGTGTGATATTAGAGAAAGCGGCAAGCAACTCTGGTGGTATCACTGGTCTGTCAACTGGCTATACAGGACTTGACGATGTAACCTCTGGCTGGCAAGATTCTGACCTTATCATCATCGCTGGTCGTCCTGCCATGGGTAAGACCTCTTTCGCTCTCTCCCTTGCCAAGAATATAGCTATTGACAATAAGGAACCTGTAGCATTCTTCTCTCTTGAGATGAATAATGTGCAGCTTGTCAACCGTCTTATCTCTAATGTGTGTTCTGTGCCTGGTTCCAAAATCCTCAATGGTCAGTTGAGTCAGGATGAGTGGTCACGTTTCGACAACAACATAGGCAAGATGCAGGGTGCTCCTCTTTATATTGACGATACACCAGGTTTGTCTGTCTTTGAATTACGAACCAAGGCTCGTCGCCTGGTTAAGGAGAAGCAGGTCAAACTCATCATGATTGACTACCTCCAGCTGATGAATGCTAACGGCATGAAGTTCAACTCCCGTCAGGAAGAGGTGTCAACCATTTCTCGTTCTCTGAAGGGTCTTGCCAAGGAACTTAACATCCCAATCATAGCCCTCTCACAGCTCTCGCGTGATGTGGAGAAGCGTCAGGGCTCTGGTGCAGGAACAGCCAACAGTGCCCGTCCTCAGTTGAGTGACCTGCGTGAGTCTGGTGCCATAGAGCAGGATGCCGATATGGTACTCTTTGTGCATCGTCCTGAATATTATGGTCTGGATATGGACTCTGAGGGCAACTCACTGAAGGGTATGGCACAGATTATTATAGCTAAACACCGTAAGGGTGCCACCAAGGATGTAACCCTTTCATTCAAAGGCGAATACACCCGCTTTGCTAATCCTGACGAGTATGACCCTTATGCTAATTCTGGTGGTGGCAATATAAGGAGTTCATCACTCAACACCTCTTTTGGTGCGGATGATGACCCACTTGCTGGTGGTCATATATCTAATGACGATGTACCTTATTAAATAAGAATAGTGAATGAAGGTACTATATAGTAAATATGACAAGACACAGATAGGGTCATTGCCTCGTATCGTCTTTCCTGGTCGCAAGATTGTCATAATAACAGAGGATGAAGCAAGGAAGGCTGTCGATTATCTGTTGCAGCAAGACCTCTTAGGTTTCGACACTGAAACTCGTCCTGTCTTCAAAAAAGGACGAACCAATAAGGTGGCTCTGTTGCAGGTAAGCACTCACGACACCTGTTTCCTCTTTCGTCTCAACAGGATTGGACTCTGTGCGCCAGTCATAGAACTCCTTGAGTCAACCAAGGTGAAGAAGATAGGACTCTCCTGGCATGAGGACCTCATGATGCTCCACAAGAGAGGTGAGTTCACTCCTGGTGGCTTTATAGACTTGCAGGACCACATGGCTGAACTTGGCATCAAGGATATGAGCCTTGCCAAACTCTATGCCAACTTCTTTGGCGAACGTATCTCAAAGCGTGAACAGCTCTCTAACTGGGAAGCCGATGTGCTCTCTGAGAAACAGCAGAACTATGCTGCCACAGATGCCTGGGCTTGCGTCCGTCTTTATGAGGAATACATCCGACTCAAAGAAACTCAGGACTACCAGCTCATCGTAGTTCCTGAGCCAGAACCAGAGCCAACCATTACAGAATAGCCACCGTTGGGGTTTCGTCATGAACCCCTCTTTAACCAACGAACCAATGAAACAGATATATCTAAAAAAAGGCAAAGAAGAAAGTATCATGCGTTTTCATCCATGGGTGTTCTCTGGTGCCATACAGAGCATGGATGAAGGGATTAGTGAGGGCGACATTGTTGATGTGATATCTTACAATGGTGCTCTTGTTGGTCGTGGACATTTCCAGATAGGTTCCATAGCCGTTCGCATCCTCACCTTTACTGATGAGACTATCGACGAGGGCTTCTGGAACAAACGTCTCTCCGTAGCCCTGAAGATGCGTCAGGATATTGGTATTGCCGATAATCCTGACAACAACACCTATCGTCTGGTGCATGGCGAGGGCGACAACCTCCCAGGTCTTGTCATCGACTGCTATGGCGATACTGCTGTCATGCAGGCTCACTCAGTGGGTATGCACATGTGTAAAGACGTTATTGTCAAGGAGTTGGTCAAGGTTATGGGCTCTCGCATAAAGAATGTGTATTATAAGAGTGAGACAACCCTTCCTTTCAAGGCTGACCTCAGTCAGGAGAACACCTTCCTCTATGGTGGAACCAATGATACTGTTGCCTTGGAGAATGGTCTGAAGTTCCGTGTTGACTACCTTCGTGGTCAGAAGACAGGCTTCTTCATCGACCAGCGTGAGAACCGTTCTCTGCTTGAGAAATACTCTCAGGGTAAGAAGGTGCTCAATATGTTCTGCTACACTGGTGGCTTCTCTTTCTATGCCATGAGGGGTGGGGCAGAGCTGGTTCACTCTGTTGACAGTTCTTCAAGGGCTATCGAACTGACCACTGAGAATGTCAACCTCAATTTTCCTGATGACAAACGTCATGTGGCTTATTGCGAGGATGCCTTCAAATACCTCGATAAGGCTGGCAACAACTACGACCTTATTATTCTCGACCCACCAGCCTTTGCCAAGCATCGTGCGGCTTTGCGTAATGCTCTCAAGGGCTACACTCGTCTTAATATGAAGGCTTTTGAGAAGATTAAACCTGGTGGCATAATCTTCACCTTCTCTTGTTCTCAGGTTGTTACCAAAGACAATTTCCGCAATGCTGTCTTCACAGCTGCTGCTCAGGCTGGTCGCAAGGTTCGCATCTTGCACCAGCTTCACCAGCCTGCTGACCATCCTATAAACATCTATCATCCTGAGGGCGAATACCTCAAGGGCTTGGTTCTCTATGTTGAATAAGGTCAAGGCATATATCAGCAGGCACTCTCTGCTTGACAGTGGCAAATATCTTCTTGCCCTCTCAGGTGGGGCTGACTCTGTGTGCCTGTTGAGGATGATGCTCTCTTTGGGCTATGACATTGAGGCTGTTCATTGCAACTTCAAACTGAGGGGCGAAGAGAGCGATCGCGACGAGCGTTTCTGCGATTCTCTCTGTCAGTCTCACGGCATAGTGTTGCATAAGGTTCACTTCGACACCAAGGAATATGCCTCCCTTCATAAGATAAGTATTGAGATGGCTGCTCGCGAATTGCGCTATAACTATTTCGAGCAGTTGCGAGTGGCTCTTGATGCCAAGGGCATTCTCGTGGCACATCACAGGGATGATAATATCGAGACCGTACTGCTTAATATATTAAGAGGTACAGGCATACGCGGTATAGAGGGCATCAAACCTCGTAACGGCATGATTATCCGTCCGCTTCTGTGCCTTTCACGTCATGATATTCTGTCTTATCTCGACTCTATCAGTCAGGATTACATCACTGACAGTTCCAACATGGTGGCTGATGTTCAGCGCAACAAGATTCGCCTGAACCTCATCCCTGTGCTGAAGGACATCATGCCTTCTGCCACTGATAATATCAGCAACACCATAGACCATGTGACTGAAGCCGTAAAGGTGTATGACAAAGCGATAAGTGATAGCATTAGTCTCTGTTTCAAGGATAATGCCATTGACCTTGAGATGCTCTCTCAGCAACCCTCTCCTGAGGCTGTGCTTCATGAGATTCTCAGTCAGCGAGGCTTTAACTCCATGCAGGTTCAGCAGATATACGACAGCATACAGTCTGCCCAACCTGGCAAGATATGGAAATCAGAACACTATATAGCGGCTATGGACAGAGCCTCGCTCATTATCGGCAAATCCCTCGCTCCTTTGCCCCTGATGGTGATACCTGAATGTGGCAATTACCGTTATGCTGGCGATACTGTTACCATCAGTATCGAGGAAAAGGAGTTTGGCTCAATGTCTGAGGTCAGCAGAGAACCATCCGTTGCCACTCTCAACGCTGAAAAGGTGGCATTTCCTCTTACCCTTCGTCCTGCAAAGGCTGCTGACAGGTTCACTCCCTTTGGCATGAAGGGTTACAAACTGGTTAGTGACTACCTCACTGACCGCAAGCGTAATTATTTTCAGCGTCAGAGCCAGTTGGTGCTTGAAGATGCCTCTGGCGAGATAGTGTGGCTGGTAGGGGAGAGGGTGTCTTCTAAAGTGGCAATAACAACGGATACAATAAAATGCCTCACCATCCGTTATTATTAGAGATGAAACTTAATTTTTTCCACATAAACACTCTCTTGTCATTACTCTTTGCACTGGTGCTCACCATATCAAGTTGTGATGACAATGATTCTTTTTCTACATCGCCCAACAACATCCTCACCATATCCAATGAAGCCCTGAGCCTTGACACCGTCTTTTCCAAGGTACCATCGGCTTCTAAGAAGGTTATGGTCTATAACCGTTCTGGCGATGGCATTCGCATTCAGTCCATCCAGCAGTTGAAGGGCGCCGATAAGACTGGTTTCCGCGTTAATGTCAATGGTGTCAACATCACTCCTGAGGAGAATAACACCATATCGATGCCTATGGAACTGCGTAATGGCGACTCTCTGCGTGTGTGGGTGGAACTCACCTCGCTTAAGGAGAATGGTACTGTGAAACCCCAGCCACTGACTGACGACATCTGCTTCAACCTCGAAAGCGGTCGCCAGCATAAGATTAACCTCAAGGCTTGGACTTGGGATGCTGATACCCTCAATAATCATGTGCTAACAAAGGATTCCGTCATCGACAACAAGGGCGAGAGACCTCTCATTATTCATGGTCGCCTCATAGTCAATCCTGATGTCACCCTCACCGTTAATGCTGGCTCCATCATCTATTTCCATCAGAATGGTGGTATGAATGTCAAGGGCAGACTCGTGGTCAATGGCAATAGCGGTAAGGATGAGAAAGTCATCTTCCGTTGCGACCGTCTCGACTCGCTTCTCCAGCTCAGTTATGACGAGATACCTGGCAAGTGGCAAGGCATCACCCTCGAGAAGTCATCTGAGAATAATGAGATAAACTACCTCGACCTCCATGGCTCGGAGTATGGCATCTATTGCGACTCTTCTGACTACAAGACTATTGACGATATGCCTCAGAAACTCACCATGAAGCATTCCACCATTATGAATGTGCTGGGTGATGCTCTGGGTTGCTTTGAGTCGAAGGTGAACATCGAGAACTGTCTCCTTGCCAATGCCAGTGGTCACTGCCTTAGCGTTACTGGTGGCAATGTGGACGTCAAGAGCACCACTCTTGCCTCTTTCTATGGCTATACTGCCTCACGTAAGTATGCTCTGCGAATGTCTGACTATCTCGATACCGACAAACCGTTGCCTTTCAGAATGAGGGTTGACAACTCCATCATTACAGGTTATGCCGAAGACCAGGTTTACTGGTTCCCTCTCAAGAAGGAGAACGACCCTGACATTCTGCTTCAGCACAGCTATCTGCGCACTCCCGAACCTACGGATGAGTATTCTAAGAAGATGTTGCAGAATGACATCTACGATGCCAATGTCACTGAGGAATATCGTGGCAAGGGCTTGTTTGTGGCTGTTAATGAAGACGGCACAAGTTTCTATTACGATTTCACCCCACGGGTTGATGCTCCTGTCATAGGTGTGGCTGATGCCACCACCTCATGTAAGGATGACATACTTGGCAAACCACGTAAGGAAACCCCAGACATGGGTTGCTACGAAACCTTCTACGAAGAAAAGAAAGAATAATAACCTTTAACCATTAACCGTTAACCATTAACCATTAACCGTTAACCGTTAACCATTCACCATTAACCGTTAACCCATGCTGACCTGTAAACTCGACGAACTGATGGCTGAGGATGCTCTCCTTGCTGAGGAGGCACAGAAAGCCACACTCCTGTCTTATGCCCCATATAGCAATTTCCATGTGGGAGCAGCTGTTCTGCTTGAGAATGGCGAGATAGTCCGTGGTGCCAATCAGGAGAATGCCTCCTATCCCTGTGGTATATGTGCAGAGCGTTCAGCCCTTGCCACTGCCCAGAACCTTTACCCTGGAGTGCCTGTAGTGGCAATAGCCCTCACAGCTGAAAGCAAAGGCGAGACAGTGTCACAGCCCGTCACCCCTTGCGGTATGTGCCGTCAGGTGATATCCGAGACGCAAAAGCGATACAAGTCAGGCATTCGCATCCTTATGCTTTCCAAAACAGAAGCCATCATTGCCAACAGCATCGAGGAACTGCTTCCACTGGCATTTATTTGACATAAATCTATTTGAGTTTTAATTATTTGCGTATTATATTGATAAAACGCAAAAAAAAGTGTAAAAAGATTTTCAAAACAGATATTTTTTTTGTAACTTTGCAACCACTTTGAGCGTGATAGCTCGAATAATGAACCCAATATCATACAAATACAAGTTATAAAAAAATATGACAAAGGCAGAAATCATCAACGAAATAGTAGCAACAACAGGTGTTGCTAAGAAGGATGCTACAGTATGTGTAGAGGCTACTATGAGAATTATACGTGACGCAATGTGTAATGAGGAGAATGTTTATCTCCGTGGCTTTGGCACTTTCGTTGTTAAGAAGCGTGCAGAGAAGACAGCACGTAATATTTCAAAGAACACTACTCTCACCATTCCAGCTCACAACTTCCCTGGATTCAAGCCTGCAAAAAGTTTCCAGCAGCGCATGAGAGGTGAGGAGGTTACCTCTGAGGATTAAAGAAAAGATAACGATTATATAATCAAACAAAAATCATACAATTATGCCTAACGGAAAAAAGAAGAAGGGCCACAAGATGGCTACTCACAAGCGTAAAAAGAGATTGAGAAAGAATCGTCATAAGAGCAAGTAAGCCCTGCTGACATTCCCAATCAAACTTTTTAAAAAAACTAAAAGAGCGAGAGAACACTTCTATATGAAGCCTCTTGCTCTTTTTTTTAGTTTAAAAGTTCAATAGAACCCTTGCTCCGAGCTTGCTCGCCTGAGCACCTACTGGAGCGCAAGAACTAGCGCTTCAGCGCGTTTGAACCCCCTTAAAACCAAACCAATGACCAGCGAACTGATAATAGACGTTAGAGAGAAAGAAATAGCTATTGCGTTGCTCGAGGATAAAGACCTGGTGGAATACCAGAACGAACCTCGCGATGCTTCATTCTCTGTGGGCAATATCTACCTTGCCAAGGTCAAGAAGATAATGCCTGGTCTTAATGCATCGTTTGTCAATGTGGGCTATGAGAGGGATGCCTTCCTGCATTATCTCGACCTCGGCATACCTTATTATTCTTATGAGCGATGGCTCAAGCAGGTTACCAGCGACCGCAAGAACCTCTTTCCTTTTGACAAGGCATCTAAGATGCCCGATCTGCCTAAGGAGGGCAGCATTGCCAACATACTGACCGTGGGACAGGATGTGCTGGTGCAGATAGTCAAAGAGCCTATCTCAACCAAGGGACCTCGTCTCACTGGCGAGATATCCTTTGCTGGTCGCTATCTCGTCCTCATGCCTTTTGGCGATAAGGTCAGTGTGTCTAACAAGATTAAGAGCGGTCAGGAGCGTAGCCGACTCAAGCAGATGGTGCATAGCATCAAACCTAAGAACTGTGGTGTGATAGTGCGCACAGTGGCTGAGGGACTGCGCATTGAGGATATACAGGAGGATATGTCACAGCTCATAGGTCGTTGGGAGGATGTGCAACGCCGAATACAGAAGGCTACTGACCGTCCTCAGCTGGTGTTTGAGGAAACCAGTCGTGCCGTTGCCATGCTTCGCGATTTGTTTAACCCAACCTACGAAAACGTGTGGGTCAACGACGAAGCAGTCTATGAGGAGGTGAAACGCTATGTGGAGATGATAGCCCCTGAGCGTGCAGCTATCGTGAAACTGTATAATGGCAAGGTGCCTATCTTTGATAATTTCAATGTCACCAAGCAGGTGAAGTCTGGCTTTGGCAAGACGGTAAACTACAAGCATGGCGCTTACCTTATTATAGAACATACTGAGGCTATGCATGTGGTGGATGTGAACAGTGGCAACCGTTCTCGTGGCACTAACGAACAGGAGGCTAACGCCCTCGACGTAAATCTGGGAGCAGCTGACGAGTTGGCTCGCCAGTTGCGTTTGCGCGATATTGGTGGCATCATCATTGTCGATTTCATCGACATGAACCTTGCCGAAGACCGTCAGATGCTCTATGAGCGCATGTGTAAGAATATGCAGAAGGATAGGGCTCGACATAACATACTGCCACTGAGCAAGTTCGGACTCATGCAGATAACCCGTCAGCGAGTGCGCCCAGCCATGAATGTGAGGGTAGAGGAGACCTGTCCTACCTGCATGGGCAAGGGCACCATCAAGAGCAGTCTGCTCTTCACTGACACCCTGGAACAGAAGATAGCCTACCTCACCCAGAAAGTGGGCGAGAAGCACTTCATTCTCTACGTTCACCCTTACGTTGCTTCGTTCATCAATAAGGGCTTGTGGAGCATCAAGCGCCAGTGGCAACTCAAGTATGGCTCAGGCATACCATTCCTGGCACCATCCTTTGACATCGTTCCGTCTCAGGACCTTGCCTTCCTTGGCTATAAATTTGTGAATAAAAACCACGAAGAGATAGATATGACCCAGGAAACTGACGGTGAGTAACCTCTTTTTAGTTAAATAAACAAAATTATACGCTCACTTTCTTGCATCCCTCAGATATATTTAATAACTTTGCTAACGGTCACATACAAAAACATTATTCATTTATCTAAAAAACTATCTAAAACATTATGAAAAAGAAATTCATTTGTACCGTTTGTGGATATATCTACGAAGGTACTGAGCCACCAGCACAGTGTCCACAGTGTAAAGTTCCTGGTTCTAAGTTTAAGGAACTCGAAGAGAATACAGGTGCCCTGCAGTTCGTTCAGGAGCACGTTATAGGTGTAGCTAACGAGTATGGCATCGACGATGAGATGCGCAAGGACCTCAACAACCACTTCGCTGGCGAATGCTCAGAGGTAGGTCAGTATCTTGCTATGTCTCGTCAGGCTGATCGTGAGGGCTATCCTGAGATAGCAGAGGCTTTCAAGCGCTACGCTTGGGAAGAGGCAGAGCATGCTGCTAAGTTTGCTGAGCTCCTTGGCGACTGCGTTTGGGATACCAAGACCAACCTTGAGAAGCGTATGAATGCAGAGGCTGGCGCTTGCGAAGATAAGTTCCGCATTGCCAAGAACGCTAAGGCTAAGAACTGGGATGCTATCCACGACACCGTTCATGAGATGGCTAAGGACGAGGCACGTCATGGCAAGGGCTTCGAAGGACTCTATAATCGTTACTTTAAGAAGTAAATGAAGAAAAAGGTATTTATACCAATCATATTATTAGCAATCATCATCGCTCTTATCTTCAATACCTGTGGAGATGAGAGCGATGACTCATATCAAGGTGCACCACCAGCTCCGCAGATAAGCATCGACAAGAAGCTGCAACAGCGTATCGACTCCTTTGTCACCAAGACACCACCCATAGGCAGTCTGGGCATGATGGTGTATGATGCTACGGCAAAACAAGAGGTGTACAGCTACAATGCCGACTCAAAGATGAGCCCTGCATCATGTATGAAACTGCTCACCACCATTGCCGCCATCAGGTATTTAGGACGCTCAGCCGTGCACAGAAACCGTCTCTACACCTCAGGCAAGATGGTGGGCGACACACTCGTGGGCAATATCACACTCAAGGTGCAGTTTGACCCCATGTTCAATCGTGACAGCCTCTACAAACTCACCGAGGCTCTGCAGGCTAAGCACATCAAGCGACTGAAGGGCAATGTGGTGCTCGATATGGCTGACTACGACAGCATGAACCATGAAGAACACTGGACTCCTGGCGACCTGCGCACTCCGTTCCTTGGATTGCCATTCTCAGGAGGCAGAAAACTGCGTAATGAGATGCTCTACGCACTCGCACGCATCGGCATACCCGTAAGGAGCGAGAACATCGTCTTTGGCAGACTCAACTATCATGCTTCAACCCAGATAGCCGAGATAACCACACCCATGCGCCTTTCCTTTGAGAAAGCACTCAAGAACTCTTCCAACATCAATGCCGAGTCAATCCTTTATCCGCTTGGCTACCTCGTGAGTCGTCAGGGTCACTTCAGAGAGAATGGGGGAGTGAAGCTTCGCCATTTCGTGGAACATGAACTCAAGATGAACCCACTCACCTCATGCACCATAGAGGATGGTTGCGGACTGTGTCCCTACGACAAGCTCTCGCCCAGGCTGTTGGTCACCTTGCTTCAGTATGCCTATGAGCATAAGTACATCTACAACGAGGTGTATCAGCATCTTCCGCTGGCAGGCACCGATGGCACGCTTTATGACCGTATGCATCATCCCCGAGTGAAGGGCAAACTCAAGGCTAAGACTGGCACACTAACCAGAGAGGGAGGCATCAGTTCTCTGGCAGGATATTTCACAACATCCGATGGTCATCTTATAATCTTCTCGATCATCAACAACAATTGCCCAGTGATGGATGGCAGATGGTGGCAGGACAACTTGTTGAAGCGCATCATGTAGCATTCCGCTTTTGTCTGTATCAGTAAGTCAAAGATCGAAAGTTCAAAAGGTTTCGTAGCCTTTCATGGCGTTTCGTTCCCGTTCTTGCGCTCCAGTTGGTGCTCAGGCGCTTCGCGGAACCCGTTCCCGTTAACGTGTCATTCCTCCGAATGACAATGCAAAGTTACTACTTTAACTTAATATGGGCAAATTTTGGGCAGTTTTTAACACTTCAACCCCTTCCCTCTGCAGAGGCATTACTTTTAGGGTGTAAAAGCATTACTTCTATCGCTAAAAGCATTACATTTAGCGCTAAAAGCATAGCTTTTATCTTTGCCCCGTTTTCCTCCCCGTTTAGTTTGGTTACATACCGCGTAACCCACTGAACCCCAATCCGTTGCAAGAAAAATTACTTTTTCTCTCAGAAAAGCTGTTTTTGCACACTTTCGCCCTTTTGTGCAGGGCAGTTTTTAACAAATCAGCTATGCAATCAGTATTGTGAAGTGGTACATGGCTAGAATCAAAAAAATCAAAAAAATCATTTTTTTCATTTTCTTGCTATGCGTACGCGCATATATATATAATATATCTATTACCCCTTTAATATAAAAATTATATATAATTTTTATATAGTTTCCCCTCTTCCTTACTACGGTAGGCTACCTCAATTCCCGAAATTACAAAAATGACAAAAATGATAAAATTGACAAAAATGATTTTTATGTAGAATGCATTTTGTGCTGGTACTATAAGGACAAAACCGTATGATGTACTCAGAAGGCAATGAGCATGCTTTTTGACTGTGACAGAAGTGTGGTAACCAAGCATCTAAAGAATATCTTTGATTCTAACGAATTAAGTGAAAGTTCAGTTTTGTGCAAAAAATGCACATACTGCATCAGATGGCAAGAAGTATCAGACACAGTTCTACAATCTCGATGCAGTCATAAGCAGAATAATCAATGACATACCTGAAACAGGTATCTGGTTCTATAAAGTTTTTTTTGTTGTCCCTTGTTGTCCTTGTTGTCTTTATAATCTATTCCTTGTTGTCTTTATCTTTTTTATTTCCCCTTAAAATTTGGAGGAAAGGAAAAAAGTTTGTAAATTTGTGGAGCGGAAAGGGCATAAAAAAAGGAAAGCCTGATGGACTTTCCTCACTGGGTTGCGGAGGCTCGACTCGAACAAGCGACCTCCAGGTTATGAGCCTGGCGAGCTACCAACTGCTCCACTCCGCGATGTTGAATTCCGAAATGCGGGTGCAAAATTAGTATTTTTTTTTGAAATACCAAAATATTCTACGAATTTTTATGTGGTTTGAGACTAAAATATTTTTTTACGGTATGTTTACACATTATATAAGAATAGTGGCTGTAGCCCTGATTTTACTGGCATGGAGTGGGGGTGTGAGGGCTCAGATAACATATACGAAGCAGGACAGCCTGAAGGTGGTGAAACTGCTCAGTCAGGGTGCCAAGCAGAGGGTTAAGGCGAAGAAGGAACTGATGACTTACTATGGTAACCAGCTGAAGGGTGTGCCTTATGTGCCTGCTACTCTGGAGGTGAACAAGAGGGAACAGCTGGTGGTGAACATGAGGCAGATGGACTGCACCACGTTTGTGGAAACGGTGCTGGCTCTTGCCATGACTACGGCTCAGGGTTCGCAGAGATGGAAGGACTATTGCAAGAATCTCACTAAGATAAGGTACGAGAACGGTGTGATGAAGGAATACCCCTCACGTAACCACTACTTTATATGGTGGGTGGAGAGCAATGGTAAACAGGGAATAGTGAAAACTTTAACGGGAACTTTAACGGGAACGGGAAAACAAGGTACAACCTTATTTAAGGCTCAGAACATCCACATAGACTGGATGACGAAGCATTCGGATTCTTACCCCATGCTGAAGGGTAACAAGCAGTTTATCAGGGAGATAGCTGCGCATGAGAAGAGGACGGATGGCAAGGTGATGATGTATATTCCGAGGGCTAACTTAGGACTGAGTCAGAAGAAGATGAAATGGGTGGAGAATGGCGATATTCTTGCTATCTGCACTAAGAAGAAGGGGCTGGACACTACGCACATAGGCATAGCAGAGTGGGGGAGCGACGGCAAACTGCACCTGCTGAATGCCTCGCAGATACATAAGAAGGTGGTGCTGGAGAGCATGTCACTGCAACAGTATATGACGAAGCATCCTTCACAACTGGGCGTGTGGGTAATTAAACCCATATTTAGGTGACAAGGTGACAAAGGTACAAGGTGATTGGGTCTTTTTTTCTGCAAAAAGTTACTAAAAAACTTGCACACGTGAGAATAAATGTGTAATTTTGCACATAGAAAACTAATGTGCAATAAATATGTCGATAAGCAAAACAAGACAAGTATTGGTAGATGTTGCCCGTCAGCTATTCGCTAAAAGCGGCATGGAAAATACTACGATGAATGACATTGCCCAGGCATCAGGTAAGGGTCGTCGTACATTATACACATATTTCAGCAGTAAGGAGGAAATATATGCTGCTGTGATAGAGTCAGAGCTGGAGAGACTCTCTGACAAACTGGATGAGGTGGTTGCCATGAAAATGAGTCCACAGGAGAAAATCATTGAACTGATATACACACATCTGCGCTCAATACGTGAGTCAGTGGTGAGAAACGGTAATCTGCGTGCTGAGTTCTTTAGAAACATCTGGATGGTGGAGAAATGCAGAAAGAAGTTTGATGCAGACGAGATAGACATATTCCGCAAAGTGTATGCAGAGGGCAAGGCTGATGGCGAGTTTGACATAGACAATGTGGATATGGTGGCTGACATAACACACTACTGCATAAAGGGATTGGAAGTACCTTATATATATGGTAGGATAGGTCATGGAATGACTGACGACAGTTCACGTCCGCTAGTGGCAAAATTCGTGTATGGAGCTCTGCGTAAGAATGGACTGTAAGCACAGAAAGTAAAGAATTAAACAAATAATATTATAAACTTAACATTCAATTACTTAAATGGGACTTTTAACAGGTAAGACAGCATTGGTAACAGGTGCTGCTCGTGGCATCGGCAAGGCCGTAGCAATGAAGTTTGCTCAGGAAGGCGCTAACATAGCTTTCACTGACCTCGTACTTAATGACGATATGGCTAAAGGCCTTGAGGAGACTCGTAAAGAGATAGAGGCTCTGGGCGTTACATGTAAGGCGTATGCTGGTAATGCTGCTGACTTTGAAGAGACTGAGAAGGTGGTAAAGCAGATAAAGGAAGATTTTGGCACCATCGACGTGCTGGTTAACAATGCTGGTATCACTAAGGACGGACTGATGCTGAGAATGAGCGAGGCTCAGTGGGATGCTGTGTTGAACGTAAACCTGAAGTCTGCATTCAACTTCATACATGCCTGTGCACCTATAATGTTGCGTCAGCGTGGTGGTTCTATAATCAACATGTCAAGTGTGGTAGGTGTGCATGGTAATGCAGGACAGTGTAACTACTCAGCTTCTAAGGCAGGAATGATAGGACTGGCTAAGTCAATAGCTCAGGAACTGGGACCTAAGGGTGTGCGTGCTAATGCTGTGGCTCCTGGATTTATTGAGACCGCTATGACTGCTCAGCTGCCTGAAGAGATTCGTGCTGACTGGATGAAGAAGATTCCGCTTCGTCGTGGTGGTCAGGTTGAGGATATCGCTAATGTGTGTCTGTTCCTGGCATCAGATATGTCAAGCTATGTATCTGGACAGGTGATACAGATAGATGGCGGTATGAACATGTAATGGGCTAAAAAACAGCTAATTATATACGCGATGACTGTTCTTTACGAAGATAATCACGTTATAATAGTAAATAAACAGAGTGGGGAAATCGTTCAGGGTGATAAGACTGGCGATATTCCCCTTTCTGATATTGTAAAACAATGGATTAAGGAAAAACACAATAAGCCTGGAAATGTGTTCTTGGGGGTGGTTCACAGGCTTGACAGACCAGTGGCTGGTGTGGTGGTTTTTGCCAAGACATCTAAGGCTCTGGCTCGATTAAACGCCATGTTTGCCAAGCATGACGAGGTAAAGAAGACTTATTGGGCAATTACCAAGAATTGTCCTAAGGAAACTGAGGGAACTTTGACTCACTGGTTGGTGAGAAATGAAAAACAGAATAAATCGTATGCTTACGACAAAGAAGTTCCTGGATCAAAAAAAGCTGTGCTGGATTACAAGGTTATAAAATCTTTGGACAGATATCATATCTTGGAAATTCATCTGCACACAGGCAGACATCACCAGATAAGATGTCAGCTTGCAAAAATCGGTTGTCCAATAAAAGGCGATTTGAAATACGGAGCTGAAAGAAGCAACAAAGACGGAAGCATTTCTCTGGTTTCAAGACAGGTGGAATTTACTCATCCAGTTTCTAAGGATTTTATCAACATTACAGCACCTTTGCCAAAAAACGACATCTGGAGCCATTTTGATATGTGAATCAGCATTATGATAAATAGAGTGTTTTAGACTCTAATTTATCCTCTCCTCTGTTCAAAAGTTGTTTTGGGCGTCTTTCTAAATTATCAGAAAGGTAATCCTACTGCAAAGTGCAGAGCATAGTCTCTTGAGAAATTGTGATGAGCGATTGGGAAATGTTCTTCGTTGTTGGTGTATGCAGGATTGATGGCTTTCATTCCAAGATCAAGTCTTACAATGAAATAATCGAAATTAAGTCTTAATCCCACACCATAACTTACAGCCATTTCGTCATAAATACTTTTCAGCTTGAAATTTCCGCCTGGCTGGTCGTCATATTGTCTGATTGTCCAGATATTTCCTGCATCAATAAATAAGGCTCCCTGAAATTTCCAGAACAAATCTGTTCTAAGTTCAGCATTAAGGTCTATCTTGATATCACCAGTCTGGTTGATGAAGTCTATTCGTCCGTCAGTACCAATAAATCTGCCAGGCCCTAAAGTGCGCACATTCCATCCCCTAACGCTGTTGGCACCACCTCCGAAATAGCGTTTCTCGAAAGGTATCATCGAACTGTTGCCGTATGGCACTGCTACACCTATTCTGCTGTGCAAAGCCAGTGTGTTGCGATAATCAAGTTTGAAAAGATGTGTGTAATCAGCATCAATTTTAACATACTGGGCAAAGGCTACATTGGCAACCTTATACTGCCCTAAGTCATTCTTCTGGAAATTTAAGCTACTGGCAAATCCATAGAGAATGTTACCTGCTGTTTCTATGTTGGTTCTCAGTATGTTACTACCATCATTATAATTAAAACCAAAGCCTATCTTCATGATGAACAAATCCTCGTAGTTATACCTAAGAATGGCATTTCTGCGAGTTTCAGAGTCCAGATAATCCCTCTTGAAAGTCTCTGAAATCCAAGGCATTCTGATATAGTTAAGGTCTAACAAATCGAAGACATACCCTACCCTGCCATTATAGGAATTCCAACGGTAGCGCCATGATGTGGTCAAGACATTACGATGAAACTCAGGACGGCTCTGAATGTTGTAAGTGATTGGAAATTCGGTAGTTGCGTCATGGCTGCGTTGGAATTTCTTTGACAGCCAAGGCATAATAAACTTAGGGAATGTGAGTTTGGTTTCCACACCTAACTCAAGGTAATTGCTGTTCTCATAGCCCTCCAGCCCCCTGATTGCCTCGAAAGCTCCACGAAGCTGAACAGAAAACTGTTCGCTACCATGAAAGATATTCCTGTTTTCATAGGTTACGGAGAGAGCTGCTCCGAAGTCACCAGCAGTATTGGTGCCCTCAGGCTGAATCTGGATGGAATGCGGTTTGCGACGAGCTACCTGAATGTTGACATCCAACTCATTGCTGTCAGGAACCTCAGTAAAATGGATGTTGGTGGAACGGATAGCCTTTAGTCTCGCATATTTATTGTAGGTCTGCTGAACCTTTTTTGAGTTATACAGGTCGCCACTCTCTATAAGGTTACTGTTTTCGAGCGTTGAGGGTCGGATATTCAACTCCTGACCAGGTATGGCATTATAGGAAACATTACGGATGGTGTAATATGGATGCTGGGCAAGTGAATCACGTGAACTTCTGCGATAAAGTCCGAGAAGCATGGTGATATCGACTGTCTTATCCACCTCAGAACTGTCAGCAATAAACGAGATATTCTCCTTATTAAAATAATAGTAGCCATGATTGTTGAGCCAGGTAGTAATTCTGTTTCTGGCAGAATAGAGCTCATTGATAGAGAAGTTCTCGCCCACCTTGAAGTCATTATCCAAAGGATAACTGCTTCTGAGCAAGGAGTCAATCCTTGTGTCACGAATATCGTATTTTACACTACGAAGAGTGTATTGCTGGTGGGGAGTGACATAATATGTTACGGTGGCTCTCTTCTTCTTGGTACTGATGATAGGTGTCACCTCAGCATCGAGGTAACCCTTGTTTTGCATCACCACCTTGAGATTATTACAACTGGCATCGACCAGTGAAGAGTCTAACACTACTGGTGGCTCACCCCACTTCTTCAGTCGGCGATTGATAGCCTTGGTGGTGTCTCGTCCTGCCATAGAGTATATGCCCAATGGCACTTTAAAGGTAGAAAACCACTTGGTGTTGGTCTTCTGGCGAATGTAGGATGACAGACCGTTGACACTGACGTTTTTGTCTGCTGAAACAACGTTATTCTGAGACAAAAGCAATTCGTTGCCTTCAACGAATTTGGTACCATCACACGATGTCATTGCCACAAGAGACAGGGTGAGAAAGAATATGCCAAGTATGTGTTTTAGTGAATTCACGACACAAAGGTACGAAAAAAATAGCAATCTGCCAAGACGATAAAAATAAATGTATAATAAAAGGCTGACTTCACAGCCAGCCCTATACTATACAAAAACATTATGAACTTTATCTTATTAACAAAAATATCTTACTGATTTCGAATGCAAAGGTACGACGATTCTACAAAATACACAATACCTAATATTGGGTATTTTACCTTATCCCCATATTTAGGTATGTCAAAAAACAGTATGATACATAACAAAAAAAAGTCAGTACACTCACTGAGAAATGTACTGACCTACCCTTATTATATTATTAAAAAGGTGTTGGCTTAAATCTTGTCTATGCGCAACTGATGGCGACCAGCCTCAAATGGAGTTTTGAGGAACTCATCGATCATTACACCACACTCACGATTAGTGATGAAACGACCAGGGAAAACAATACAGTTAGCATTGTTATGCTGACGCATGAGATGAGCTATCTCGACATTCCATGCAAGTCCTGCACGCACACCATGATGCTTGTTGAGAGTGATAGCCATGCCCTGACCAGAGCCACAAATGGCGATACCACAACTTACAACACCAGACTCGATGTCCTCAGCAAGAGGATGGGCAAAATCAGGATAGTCACAAGAGCGGTCGCTATATGTGCCATAATCCTTATACTCGATACCCTTTTCCTCTAAATACTGAAGTACATACTGCTTGAGAGGGAAACCTGCATGGTCGCAAGCGACACCAATAATTTTAATTTCCATAGCTTTTTGATTTGTTTAAATTAATAGTTATTATAGAATAGATTTTACTTGTTTATATACATTCTCGGCTGTGTAGCCCAGTTTCTCGTCGAGAACCTTATAAGGTGCAGAGAAACCGAAACTGTCGAGACCCCAAACCTTAGACTTAGGGTCGGCACCAATGAGGAATGACTGGAGGTTGACAGGTAGTCCTGCTGTAAGACCAAACACCTTGGCTCCGACAGGTATGACAGACTGCTGATAATCAAGAGGTTGCTCGCGGAACAAGCCCTCAGAAGGAACACTTACGATGCGAACCTTGATGCCCTCCTTACGAAGCAGCTCTGCCCCACTCTGCAATGTTGACACCTCAGAACCTGAGGCTACACAGACGATATCAGGATTAGCATCTGACTCACCTATTATATATGCACCCTTACGAGCCTGAGCATAGTCAGTTGTTGCAGGCAGATTCTCTATGTTCTGACGAGAGAGAATCAAGGCTGTTGGTGTAGCCATATTCTCCATTGCCATAGCCCATGCCACTGTGGTTTCCTCAGCATCGGCAGGACGAAGTACAAGGGTTGATGGTTTGCCAGCATGGTTACGGAGTTTCTCCATAAGCCTTATCTGAGCCTCCTGCTCCACAGGCTGGTGGGTAGGTCCGTCTTCACCAACGCGGAAGGCATCATGTGTCCATATAAACTTAATAGGTACCTGCATGAGAGCTGCCATACGGATGGCTGGCTTCATATAGTCGGAGAAGACGAAGAAGGTGCCACAGGCAGGAATAACGCCACCATGAAGAGCCATACCGATGCAGCAGCATGCCATAGTGAGCTCAGACACACCAGCCTGGAAGAATGCACCACCAAAGTCGTCCTTGGTCAGGGCACGAGTCTTCTTGAGGAATCCGTCTGTCTTATCTGAGTTAGAAAGGTCTGCTGAAGCACATATCATATTAGGAACCTGCTCAGCAAGGAGTCCGAGACAAGCAGAGCCAGCAGCACGAGTAGCTGCACCAGCCTTCTGCTGGAGGGATGACCAGTCAACCTTTGGTGCCTTGCCAGCAAACCAGTCTTTAACCTGGGCTGCTTTCTCTGGGTTAGCCTTAGCCCAAGCCTCTTCTTCCTTATAACGCTCAGCACAAATCGCAGAGAGTTCTGCATCACGCTTAGCATACATTTCCTTTACATCGTCAAAAATCTGGAATGGATTGTCTATGTCACCACCAAGATTCTTTATGGTATTAACGTATGCATCGCCTCCAAGAGGTGCACCATGTGTCTTGCAGTTTGCCTCGTAAGAGGTGCCATCTTCCTTCAGGGCACCCTTACCCATGATACACTTACCAATGATGAGTGTAGGCTGTCCTTTTACCTTCTGAGCCTCTTCTATGGCAGAACGAATCTGGTTGACATCATTACCGTTGATTTCGATAACATACCAGCCAAGAGCACGATACTTGGCAGCTGTATCCTCATTCATGACCTCCTTAGTCTCAGTGGAGAGCTGTATGTCGTTGGAATCATAGAACATGATGAGATTATCAAGACCCAACGTAGAGGCTATGCGAGCACTACCCTGAGAAATCTCTTCCTGAATGCCACCATCAGAAATATAGGTGTAAATGGTTTCCTTAGCAAAGGTAGGGTTGCCAGTGTGAGCAGCAAGGAACTTAGCAGCTATAGCAGCACCCACAGCATAGGTGTGTCCCTGTCCCAAAGGACCAGAGGTGTTCTCAATGCCACGAGCTATCTCAAACTCAGGATGACCAGTAGTAGGACTACCCCACTGACGCAAGTTTGCTATCTCGTCGAGAGAGAACATTCCGCAAAGGCACAACTCGCCATAAAGCATAGGAGCCATGTGACCAGGATCAAGGAAGAAACGGTCTCTGCCCATCCATGACGGATTCTTTGGGTCGCGAATAAGATATTCGGAATACAAAACATTGATAAAATCAGCTCCGCCCATAGCTCCACCAGGGTGTCCTGACTTTGCTTTCTCTACAGATGCAACAGACAGAATGCGGATGTTGTCTGCTGCATGGTTCATTGTCTTTATGTCGTTTTTCATTATAAAAAAGAAAGTTGTTTTTAGTTACTCGGAAAACTATTTGAGTTCAAAGTTAATACATTTTTTTTACTTAACAACAATTTGTCGTGAGTTTTTTTGTCATAAAATATTTTTTATACACATTATTAACTTATTTTATTCCTCAGCTTTGCAAAATAGAAGAAATTTTATTAACTTTGCATTCATATTCCCCAAAGAAAACGAAAAACTAAAATGGCGCAGAAAAAAACAGCGAAACCCAAAAATAAAGTGTCTTTCAAGGAAGCAATAGGATTCAATGCCGTATTTGCGAATGAAAAGACCAACTTCACCGTAGGCATTACATTATTCGTAATGGCGGTGCTGATGATTATCAGTTTTATATCTTATTTCACTACATGTGATGCAGACCAGAGTCTGGTGCTAAATCCTATGCCTGGCGATTTGGCTAATACGGGCAGAGAGTTTCAGAATGCCTGTGGTTCATGGGGAGCATACACCTCACACTTCTTTATCAATATCTGTTTTGGCTTTTCTGCATTCCTTATACCTCTTTTTATTATAGCGAGTGCCACAAACATGATGGGAATATACAAACTGAACCTATGGAAGTGGTTCTTCTCTCTCATGTGTATCATGATATGGAGCAGCGTGACATGTGCTAAATTCGTAAATCCGCTGCTTACTGACCAGATTTATAATGCAGGTGGCGGACATGGATTGTTTATAGCCGACTCATTAGAGAACATCGTTGGCACACCAGGACTGACGGCTATACTTGCGCTGACGGCAATATTCTTCCTAACCTATATATCAAGCGAGACAATCGTTATAATAAGGAAGATGCTGAATCCGTTTGAGCACATCAAGAAGATTCCTCTGGTATTCTCAAATGTCAATGACAAGGGTGAGTTGGTAGTGCCAGAGACAAGCGAATTAGCGTCACAAGAGGATGACCTGGTGTATGACGACCCAACAGAGCAGTCTGTGGAGTTTGACCTCAAGACAGACCAGGCTATCATAAATGATGCTGGCTATAACGATGACACTACAGGAACTCAGTCAAGAGTGGTTGCACCAGAAACAAGCTATGGAAGCTCAGAAACAGGCTTTGAAATAGAAGAAGGATTCAAGGAAGAGGCTGCAGGTGATAAGATATTGGCGGACGATATGAGCATGGGTGCTTATGACCCTAAGGCTACACTGTCAAGATATAAGTACCCTACCCTTGACCTGCTGAAGAAGTATGATACTGACGGACGTTCATTCATAGATATGGATGAGCAGCAGGCTAACAAGAACCGTATCGTTCAGGTGTTGGGTAACTTTGGCGTAATCGTTGAGAGCATCAAGGCTACCGTTGGTCCTACCATCACACTGTATGAGATAACCCTTAAGCCTGGTATCAAGATTAGTAAGGTGCGTTCGCTGGAGGATGATATAGCCCTCTCTCTCGCTGCTGACGGAATACGTATCATAGCTCCTATACCTGGTCGTGGCACCATCGGTATTGAGGTGCCAAATGCCAACCCACAGGTGGTGTCAATGGAGTCAATACTTAATTCTAAGAAGTTCAAGGAGTCAAAGATGGCTCTGCCACTGGCATTGGGTAAGACTATCAGTAACGAGATATACATGGTGGACCTTGCCAAGATTCCTCACCTGCTGGTAGCTGGTGCTACTGGTCAGGGTAAGTCTGTAGGTCTGAATGTCATTATCACCTCTTTATTATATAAGAAGCACCCAGCAGAACTGAAGTTTGTGCTTGTTGACCCAAAGATGGTGGAATTCTCTATCTACAAGCCTTTGACAAATCACTTCCTGGCGCAAATTCCACCAGAGAGCGAAGCTGACGAACCAATCATTACAGACGTAACCAAGGTGGTGAAGACCTTGAATTCTGTTTGTCAGGAGATGGATGACCGCTACAACCTGCTGAAACAGGCTAACGTGAGAAAGCTGGAAGAGTATAACGAGAAGTTCACCAACAGAGAACTGAATCCAGAACTCGGTCACAGATACTTGCCATATATCGTAGTAATCATCGACGAGTATGGCGACCTGATTATGACAGCAGGAAAGGAAATAGAATTGCCTATAGCACGTATTGCACAGAAGGCTCGTGCCGTTGGTATTCACATGATTATTGCTACTCAGCGTCCTACAACAAACATTATCACAGGTACTATCAAGGCTAACTTCCCTGGTCGTATGGCATTTAAGGTGATGTCGCAGATAGACTCCCGAACAATCCTTGACGGTGGTGGCGCTAACCAGTTGATAGGTCGTGGTGATATGCTTATTCTGGATAAGGGAACACCGGTACGTGTTCAGTGTGCATTTGTTGACACTCCAGAGGTGATTGCTATCAACGAGTTTATTGCTGAACAGCCAGGCTATGACGGTCCATTCGAATTGCCAGAGCCAATCGTTAATGATGAAGGCGGTGGTGGCAACTCAGAAGATCTCTCTAACCTCGACCAGTTGTTTGGCGAGGCTGCAAGGGTTATCGTTTCTACCCAGCAGGGTTCTACATCACTCATTCAGCGTAAGTTCTCTATCGGCTACAATCGTGCTGGACGACTGATGGATCAGTTGGAGAAAGCTGGTGTGGTAGGTGCTGCTCATGGTTCAAAGCCACGTGAGGTTTTGATACAGGATGAGAACACTCTGCAATCGCTTTTGAATACTCTGGGTACAAACTAACTTGCTACATATATATATATCTAAAGCAAGAAGAATATGGTGATAAGAAAACTGATTATATATATTGTCGCAATTTTGACAATATTCCCCCTCGTGGCTGATGCAGCCAAGAAGCAGGATGGTAAGGCTATACTTGATCGTGTGGCTTCGAAGATAAACATCAGTAAGGGAGCATCTATGGGCTTTACTGTTACGAGTGCCAAAATCAGTCAGAGTGGAACAATAACCGTGAAAGGTAATAAGTTCTGCGCCCGTACTGGTATGGCTACGATATGGTATGATGGCAAGACCCAGTGGACTTACAACAAGAAAACCGATGAAGTAAATATAGCTTCGCCATCAGCCTCTCAGCAGCAGAGCATGAACCCCTACACCTTTCTTAATTTATATAAGCGGGGGTATTCCAATACTGTAGAGACTAAGAATAACGATTATATAGTTCATCTGGTTGGTAAGGGCAAGAGTATCAGCGAGATGTACGTTACAGTAGATAAACGATATAATCTGAAGCAGATAAAGTTGAAACAGGGAAACAACTGGATAACTATCTCTGTTTCAAATGTTAAGCATGTGAGCGTTTCTGATTCTGCTTTCCGATTTAACTCAAAAGAGTATCCGAAAGCTGAGATTATTGATTTAAGATAAAAGGGATTCTTGCAACCATTTAAAGTTCACATATTAGGGTGTGGCTCAGCCTTGCCAACCAGTCATCATAATCCATCATCGCAAATTGTTGAGATTAGGGGTAAATATTTTATGATTGACTGTGGCGAGGGAACCCAGACTCAGGTCAGACGATCACATACCAGTTTCTCCAAACTATATGCCATCTTTATTTCTCACATACATGGTGACCACGTGTTGGGGCTTATAGGTATGCTCTCTACGTTCGGACTGCAAGGTCGCACTACCCCACTCCATGTATATGCTCCCAAGGAGTATGAAACACTTTTCAAGATGGAGATAGAGACCTTCTGTTCCACACTTGATTATGACATAGTATTCCACCCGATAGACACGACAAAGGAGGAAATTATATACGAAGACCGCTCGCTGACGATTGAGACGATTCACTTGCATCATCGTATGCCTTGTTCAGGTTTCATATTCAGGGAAAAGGAAGGTCTTCGTCACATAAATCCTAAAGCGGTAGCATTTTACAATGTTCCTACGTCACAGTTAAACAATCTGCGTGCTGGCAAAGACTGGGTGAATGAAGACGGAGAAGTCATAGCAAATGAGAAACTCACTACTCCCCCTGACCCAGTAAGAGCTTATGCCTATTGTTCAGATACAAGATATATGCCTTCCCTTCATAAAAAACTGAAAGGTGTCACCACCCTCTATCATGAATCCACCTATTGTGAGGACATGAAGGATAAGGCTGTGAAATATCTGCACTCTACGGCTAGAGAAGCTGCCATGACAGCTCGTGATGCTGGAGTAAATAAGTTGTTGCTTGGACATTACAGCAAACGTTATCAGGATGAACGTCCTCTGTTAGAAGAAGCAAAAGCAGTGTTTAAAGAGTCTTATCTAACAGATGAAGGTAAGGTTTTTGAAGTATAGATTTTGTGCGGCTTAGATTCTGTGAACGCACACAAAAAAAGGGCTCCGCTGAGCCCCAATCTTTGTTAACCTTAAATCTAATACTATGAAAAACACATTGCAAATTTACGCAGTTTTTCAAAAAGTTGCAAGTATTTTTTCTCTTTTTTTATTCGTTTTGTAATTTTCTTGATAAATATCAAGACATAACATCGTTATGTATGCTTTTTGCCATAAGTTGATAGATTTCCTTGGTCAAGGGAGAGTCTATCAGTTCCATCTGGCGCTTCATAACTTCCTGATCATTTCTTACCATTGGACCAGTCTGCGCCAAACGAGGAGAAATATGTGTGGCTTTTTGGGCAGTCTCCATTATCAACGGACCAAAGAGTGAGAAATCTAAATGTTCGGCTTCTGTTATTCTCTCAGCCAGACGATAACAGTGGTTAGTAAGATTAGATGCAAAAACCGCAGCCAGATGCATCTTTTTGCGCTGGTCAGAATTTATCTCTACCACCCTGTCTGAAATGCTGTTTGCTATCCTTGTTACAACATCTTTGGTATATTGGTTAACAGCTTCTATAAAACATGGTATCTCTTTGAAATTCACTGCTATACCCTTCGTAAAAGATTGCATCGGATACAGCACCCCAGCGTTATTCGTATATTTTTTTATAACATCAATGGAAACACTACCTGCAGTATGTAGGAAAACAGCCTCTTCCCTACCCTTTGCTAATGATTCTACGACACCTTCTATGGCATCATCTTTCACAGCTATGAGAAAAACATCAGCATCAGTTATAACATCCTCTGTTTTATCCGTAAACTGACACCCCAATTTATCAGCTAATTCCTTAGCATGTTCTAAGGTTTTACTGAACACCTGACATGGTACGATACCTGCATTTTTTAGTGCAAGTGAAATGTTTGTTGCAAGATTACCTGAGCCTATTATTACGATTTTCATATTGCGAAGGTACGAGTATTTTTCTTCTCCACACCTTTATGATATGTGAAAAAAGATTAAAAGTCAGTACATTTATTTGTTTTAGTCAACTAAAAGTCATTATTAAATAGGTATAGTTGGAAAAATCTTTGTAATTTTGCACCCGAAAATTTAAGAGCAGAATTTTAAAAGTTATACAACGATTATATTGTAAAGAACTGGCGATGAAGAAATCGATAAATGATTTTATTTCTCGTAAAGGAGTATTACCTATCAGCATGTTGACAGCATACGACTATCACACAGCCTGCACTATGGACGAGGCTGGCATTGATATGATACTGGTGGGTGACTCTCTTGGTAACGTGATGTTAGGATATGAAAATACCCTTGCTGTCACTGTTGAAGATATGATACATCATGGCAAAGCTGTTTGTCGTGGTGCAAAGAATGCTTTTGTTGTTATTGATATGCCTTTTATGTCATATCAAACCTCTGTGAGTGATGCTGTTGCTAATGCGGGCAGAATAATGAAAGAAACCAACTGCCAGGCTGTAAAGATGGAAGGTGGTGCAGAATATGCTGACCGTATCAAGGCAATAGTTCAGGCTGGTATTCCTGTGGTGGCGCATATAGGATTGACACCACAGTCTGTAAACGCTTTAGGTGGATACAAGGTTCAGGGCAAGACATATGAAGCAGCCCAGAAACTGATTCAGGATGCAAAGGCAGTAGAAGAAGCTGGCGCCTTCGCTATCACTCTGGAATGTGTTCCTGCAGCTTTGGCAAAACTTATTACTGAGCAGGTTGATGCACTGACTATCGGTATAGGTGCAGGTAACGGTTGTGACGGACAGGTGTTGGTGTATCAGGACATGTTGGGCTACGCCAATGACTTCACACCTAAGTTTGTCAAGAAGTATGCCGACCTTCACAGCATAATGCTTGAGGCATTTAAGCAGTATAAATCAGATTGCGAGCAGCGTGTCTTCCCCTCTGATGACAAATCGTTTGATATCAGCGATGAAGTGCTGCAGAAACTCTATTAGAAACAATAAAAATAAAGATAATGCAAGTAGTAAAAACCGTTAACGAGGTTAGAGAGATTGTAAAGGAGTGGAGAAAACAAGGCTACAGCGTGGGTCTTGTTCCAACTATGGGATACCTGCATGAAGGCCACCAGAGCCTTATTCGCAAGTCGGCAAGCCAGAACGACCGTACCGTAGTTTCTGTTTTTGTTAATCCTATACAGTTTGGTCCTACAGAGGATCTTGAGACATACCCACGCGACCTTGAGCGCGACAAGAAGAAAGTGGAAGAAGCTGGTGGAAACTTGATTTTTAATCCAGAACCAAGTGAGATGTACCCAGATCACTTCACCTCTTTTATTGATACCACAGAAACTACCGAACTGCTTTGTGGCGCACGTCGTCCAATACACTTTCGTGGAGTATGTACCGTGGTAGGCAAACTATTTAATATCGTAATGCCAGATAGCGCTTACTTTGGTCAGAAGGATGCACAGCAGCTTGCAACCATTAAAAGGTTTGCTCGTGACCTGAACTTTAATGTGAAGATTGTTCCCTGCCCTATCATCAGAGAGGACGATGGTCTTGCTAAGTCAAGTCGTAACACATACCTTTCACCAGCTGAACGTAAGGCTGCACTCATTCTGTCACAAAGTCTTGCCAAGGGTAAGGCAGCCATAGAGAATGGTGAGAAGAATGCAAACAAGATAATAAACATAATAAAAGAGAACCTTGAGACAGAACCTTTGGCTCGCGTCGACTACGTGGAGGTTGTTGACTTTGACAACATTCAGCGTGTTGACACCATAACAGGCAATACCCTCGTTGCTATTGCTGTGTATATAGGTAAGACTCGTCTCATAGATAACTTCATTGTATGAACATAACACTCCTGAAATCCAAGATACACCGTGCTGTAGTAACACAGGCTGACCTTGATTATGTTGGTAGTGTTACCATAGATACCAACCTACTTCGCGAGGCTGGCATTATGGAGTATGAAAAAGTACAGATAGTTGACATTAACAACGGTAACCGCTTTGAAACCTACACCATAGCTGGTGAAGAAGGGTCAGGTATCATCTGTCTTAACGGTGCTGCTGCCAAATGCGTGAACGTTGGTGATAAGGTTATTATCATGGCTTATGCTGATATGTCAACTGAAGAGGCAGCTACACATAAGCCTACCGTACTTTTTGTAAACGACAAGAACCATATAGTTCGTAAGGCAAATTACGAAAAGCATGGACTGTTGAACGACCAGTAAAACTGTAGAATGCCCCTTAACAAACGGATATTATGTTGAATGGCAAAACAATAGTATTGGGAGTTACAGGCTCTATAGCTGCATATAAGATTGCAGGACTGGCATCTATGTTGGTGAAGCAACATGCTGATGTGCATGTTATTATGACCAAGAATGCCTGCAATTTTATCAATCCCATAACATTTGAGACACTTACCAAGCATAAGTGCCTTGTTGACACATTTGACAGAAACTTCGAGTTTAGTGTCAAACATGTTTCCCTTGCTCAGGCTGCAGATGTCTTCCTTATAGCTCCTGCTTCAGCAAATGTTATAGGTAAGATAGCAAATGGAATATGTGATGACATGCTTACAACCACCGTTTGTGCAACACGTAAACCTGTTCTCATCTCCCCTGCCATGAACACTGGCATGTTTGAGAATCCTATTGTTCAAGATAATCTGAAGAAACTTGCCCGTTTTGGCTATCATATCATCCAGCCTGCAGTTGGCAGATTAGCATGTGGCGATGTAGGAACAGGTAAGATGCCGTCAGAAGAAGAACTTTTTAATAACATCCTCCTTGCAATAGCAAAAGAAAAGGATTTGAAAGGAAAGCGTATTCTTATCTCTGCTGGTCCTACTCAAGAGGCTATTGATCCTGTTCGCTATATAACGAACCATTCATCAGGCAAGATGGGGTATGCTTTGGCAAAGATGGCAAAACTTCGTGGTGCTGATGTTACACTCGTTTCTGGTCCTGTCAGCATTACAGCCTTTTCTGGTATTGAGGTAGTTGATGTTACAAGTGCTGCTGATATGTACGATGCTATTACCACTCGCAGTTCTCAGGCGGATATAGTCGTAATGTGTAGTGCTGTTGCAGATTACACCCCTACTCTATACTCTGAACAGAAGGTAAAGAAGAGTGAAGGTGACATGTATATTGCCCTTTCACGAACCAAGGATATATTGAAGAATCTTGGAGAAAATAAGCGTGAAGGTCAGATTGTAGTAGGTTTTTCAATGGAGACAGAGAATCTTATAGAGAATTCACAGGCTAAACTCCAAAAGAAGAATGTTGACATGATATGCGCCAATTCTATATCTACAGACAAGACAGGTTTTGGCGTAGATACTAATAAAGTGACGTTGATATTTAAGAATCATGTAGAAGAACTTCCTCTTTGTTCAAAAGAAGAAACAGCTGACATGATTCTCGACCAGATAATCAAGCTATGAAACTAATTATTGACATAGGCAACTCTACCATAGTTGTTGCAACGATAACTCCTACAGGAGAGGTTGACAAGACATGGCGTTTTAAGACCCTAAAGGATGAGACGGTTCGTTTCTTCCGTCATGAGTTATGGGCAGGATTCAAGAAACACAGCATGCTTGTAACAGATATTGATGATGTTGTGATAAGTTCTGTAGTGCCAGAGGTTAATGATGATGTAGCACAGGCTATATCGGACCTTACGGGCGTTATACCTCATTTCTTTTGCACTGCCGATGCTCTTAAATCATTAAAGGTAGATGTAGAATCTCCTTCTCAGTTGGGCAAAGACCGCATAGCCGATGCTATTGGTGCCATAGAGTTGTATGGTGCCCCAGCGCTTGTGTTTGATTTCGGCACAGCCACCACTGTTGGTATAATTGATGAACACAAAACCTTTATTGGAGGCATGATAATACCTGGTGTCAAGACTTCACTCAATGCCCTTAGCAACAGAGCTTCCCAACTTCCTGCAATTGATCTTGACAAACCTCGTCATATAGTAGGCAAAAACACTCTGGAATGTATGCAGAGTGGCATTCTTTATGGCACGGCAGCCATGATTGACGGTATCATAGAGCGCCTGTTGCCTCTGGTAAATTCAAATAACGTAAAACTTATAGCAACAGGTGGCATGGCTCGTTATATAGTGCCCTATTGCCAACACGATATAGTAATAGAAGAATTCCTGCAGTTTAAGGGAATCCTCGTTGCTACCCGTCAACAGAAATATAACCTTCATATAGTATGACGATAACAGCTGATAGTGGAAGTACCAAGACTACTTGGCTCTTCACAGACGATTCAAGGTCTGTAAGACTGACTACGCAAGGCATCAATCCCTTTCATCAGTCAGAGGATGTGATGCGTCATATTATATGTGACGAACTGCTTAAACATCCCGAATTCCCTACTGATGCGTCTATTGAGGCAATATACTTCTATGGCGCAGGATGCACTAAGGAGAAATCACCTATTCTAAAGGCTATAATCAAAGAGTCATTTCCTGCCGCGAAGGTTGAAGTTGATAGTGATATGTTAGGTGCAGCTAAGACTTTGTTTGGTAATAGTGAAGGAATAGCATGTATTTTGGGCACGGGGTCCAACTCTTGTCTTTATGACGGCAACAATATTGTCAGTAATGTTTCTCCTATGGGCTATATCCTTGGAGACGAAGGCAGCGGAGCCGTACTTGGCAAGACCTTCATAAACCTATTATATAAAGGTGGACATGCTGAAGACATCAAGGCTTTTGAATCAACAACCCATCTTACTCAGGCAGGCATAATACAAAGAGTTTATCGTGAGAAGATGCCTAACCGTTTCCTCGCATCTTTAGCTCCTTATATAGAGAGCGTGAAAGACACCCCTTGGGTGAATGATATGATAATAGACTGTTTCCGTTTGTTCTTCCGTCGCAATATTGCGCATTATAATCGTCCAGACCTTTGTTGCTCATTTGTTGGCAGCATAGCATTCTATTTCGAATCTGAACTTCGCATAGCAGCAAAAAAAGAAGGTTCTCTCATTGGAAAAATAATGAAAGAACCCCTCATATAGTCTCTTGACGTTAGTTTGCTAAGTTTGTAATCTTCTCTGCGCTTGTCACAGCCAAATTGCTGATTTTCAGTCTTGCGTAGTAGAACTCCTCGTTTGTTTCATCTGGAGAACCTACGCTGACTACAAACATCAGATAATTTCCTTCTGCCTTTTCGAAACTGATACCCAGTAACACACCATTCTCCTTGAATTCCTTAGGCAGAGCTGGAGCAAAGTTGGTCTTGGAAAATTTCTTCTCAAAGAACTTTGAACCATCTGCCCTTGTAATAACCACGTCAACAGAATTGTCATAGTATTCCTTATCGTGATTCTTCACTATGGGCAGTTCTTTGTCAGCCTTTCTGGTTATAGCATAGCTGTACTCAGAGTTCGAAATCCAGGATACTGACCCCGTCTGCTTGTCTTCAGGCATACTTTCTGGCCCTTCCTGTGGTTTTTCTATTACCTTTTCAACTATAATGTCCTCCTCCTGCTCCTTCTTTTTACAAGAAACGATGCAGACGAGTGCAAGTAATGCTATTATAATTGTTCTGAGCATGCTGTATTGGTTATCAGTGATTGCTATCTGTTAATTATTCACCTATTCTCTCGATATATTTGTCTATATCCTGAGCGGCAACACTATTGATATATTTAACCTTGATGTCCTTATATATCTTGAGGGCTTCATCTTTCTTTCCCTGACTCTCCAGCAAGCGTGCTGCCTGAATGAGATATGTAGGAGAAAGAGAATTGTTCACACCATCCTCCACTTCGTCGTCAGCCATTTCTGCAGCCTTCTTCAGTGTGCTGATAGCCTTATCTATATTACCAGTGTTTGCATAAGCATTTCCTAATGCTGCTGTTACAGCAGGACTAATCAGAGCATCACCTTTAGTGGAAAACTCTTCCAAATACTTTACGGCATCCTGCCACTTACCCAACTGTGCGTATGCCAGTCCTGCATAAGCATTAGCAAGGTTTGCTGCATCGGTTCCACCATAGTTTTCTGTTACTGCAATCAGTCCCTCAGTCTGTTTGTCACCTGTGAGTGCTTTCTGATACTCACCCAGAGCAAACAGATCCTGCGCCTTAGCCAGCGCGGTAGAAGCTTTCTCCTCGCGAGGACCAGCGATGAATGTGTTGTAAACGATACAGCCTGCAATCACAACGATTACAGCAACAACAGCAGCGATTATCTGCTTGCGATACTTCAGGAAGAATGCCTCCTGACTGTTCAATTCTGGCTGCTCCGGTGCAGCGCCCATTTTGTTTGATTTAGCCATTATAAATTATGTTGATTTTCAATTTTAGGTGCAAAGATACAAAAAAAACTTTATCCTAGCAAATTATATAGCCAAAATTATTCCGTAGTGTTGTTGTACGTCTGTTCAAACCCACGAAGCAGGTTCACGTCTTTCTTTATCACAAAAACCTGACCGTCAGCTCCCTTAGCCTTCACCTGAACGTAATACACACCGTCTTTCACGTCTTTTCCGTTATACTTGCCGTCCCATCCGTCATTAACATCACTCCATTCGTATAGTTTCTGTCCCCAGCGGTTGTATATGGCAGCATGAAATTCCACTATACTCTGTACTTCCTTAGCCTTGTATTTTTCGTTGTACTCATCACCGTTAGGAGAAAAAGCATTGGGGAACACCAGTTTGCTGTCATAGGTTTTGACAGAGAATATATGCTGGTAGGTTCTGTTATACTCAGGAGTAATATCTATTCTTTTTATATAGTCATCATATCCAACTTCCACGTATCCTACGTAGGCTATGCTGTCTGTGCCTGACGTGCGGAAAGTGAAATCAACTGGGTTGGAAGGATTCACCACATCGGGAATCTCCATCTGTCCACCCTGTTTCCATCTTCTCCATCCTCCATAGAATGTGGCATCGTCATAGTCTCTTGTCTCGCCCGTAGCATCTTGATACACCATTTTGGCAGTCATCTTCGCCGTTATAGGTGCCGACCCCTCATAGTGCTGGTCTTTGGATGCTACTGGTTCGCCTGTTCCATCTGTTACTTCCCAGGTGAAAGAAAGGTATGGCTCAGAATCAGCCAATAAAGTAACTGGTGTGCTGATGAGCAAAAATATAAATATGAGTTTGCGCATAAGAAACTAATTATTTTGTGGCAAAATTAGTAATAAATTTTGATTAACCTTCGCTTTTTTGAGAAAAAAGTTGTATTTTTGCACTTTGAAAACAAGATTTAATCTATGGTAAAGAATTTTTTAATCTTTCTTACAACATTTTTGGTTGTAGCATCAGCAGTAATGGCACAAGGAGTGCAACCCTCAGCCGCTACAGCCAAGAACTCCATAAACGTGGGTGTGATGCTGCCACTGCACGATATTGATGGTGACGGTCGCAGAATGACGGAATACTATCAGGGAATGCTACTCGCAGTAAAAGAACTGAAGAAAGAGGGTATGAACATTAACGTACGCGCATGGAATCTGCCTATTGACGCAGACCCTCGTGCCACACTGCTGCAGGATGGTACCACCACATGCGACATTATCTTCACTCCACTCTACACTAAGCAGGTGAAGGTGTTGGGCGATTTCTGTCGTGCCTATAAGATAAAGATGGTTATTCCATTCTCTATAAATGGTAATGAAGTGGATAAGAACCCTCAGATTTATCAGGTATATCAGTCGCCAGACGAGATGTACACTACTTCTATACAGAGAGTGGCTGAAGATTTCACTCAGTATCATCCTGTTTTCATAGATTGTAATGATACCACATCAAGGAAGGGTCCTTTTACCTTCGGACTGAGGAAAGTGTTGGAGGATAAGGGTGTACAGTATAACATTACAAACCTCCGTTCTTCAGAGGAAATGTTTGCCCGCTCTTTCTCTCTTACCCAACCTAACCTCGTGATACTCAACACTGGACGTTCACCTGAAATGCGCATAGCACTTGAGAAACTTGATGCTCTTGTGAATGCCAATCGTAATGTTAGTATCACCCTTTTTGGCTATACCGAATGGCTTTTGTATGCAAAATTTAATAAAGAAAAATTTGCCAAGTATAATACCTACATCCCAACTAATTTCTATTACAACGAGATGTCAGGCAATACACAGCGTTTCGCTCAGAACTATCGTAATGCCTTCCATCATGACATGATGAATGCCCTACCCCATTTTGCTGCTACAGGCTATGACCATGCTATGTATTTTATCGGAGGCAAGACACAGTGGATGCAGACTCCGTTGAAATTTATCAAGACCCCTAATGGTGGTTATCGTAACAAGGCATTTATGCTTATTCACTACAAACAAGATGGAGGTATAGATGCGTTACAATATTAAATATCTCCTTTCCGCACTTTTTGTTTTCCTTGCCTTCTCAGTACAGAGCGCAAGAGGTCAGGTGGGTGACTATCGTCACGTGTGGGCTATAGGCGTTAGCGGCGGTGTGGCTCTTAATAGTATAGGCTTTACCCCAGAGGTGTCGCAGAATATGCATAATGGCTACTCATTTGGTATTACTGCACGATATACCAGCGAGAAGTACTTCTCTACTATCTGCTCCATACAGACCGAAGTGAATATTTCACAATTGGGTTGGAAAGAAGATATCAAAACACTCAGTGGTGGCGATGTTATAAACCCTGAGACTGGAGTTGCTGAACAATATAAGCGTGACATTACCTACTTACAGATTCCTATTATGGCTCACCTTGCCTGGGGCAAGGAGAAAAATGGCATCAATGCCTTCATCAATGCTGGTCCGCAGTTGGGCTTTTTCCTTAGTGAAAAAACAACTAAGAATTACAACAAACCATACACCAAGGATAATTTCCCTGATTATGTAGGTGGAGAAGAGCGTGTGAGCGTCGAGGTGGCACAGGAGGATATGCCCATAGAGCGTAAGTTTGACTACGGCATCGCTGTGGGCGGTGGCATAGAATGGGATATCCGTCACATCGGAAGATTCTCTCTTGAAGGACGCTATTACATAGGATTGGGTAATATCTATGATGATTCTAAGAAAGACGAGTTTGGCAAATCCAATCATGGTACCATATTCGTCAAACTGGCATACCTGAAAGACCTCTGAATACCTTAACTTAATTTTGGACGAACTTGAATTCATAAATGTATGGGGGGCAAGAACGCACAACCTCAAGAATGTTGATGTGCAAATCCCTCGCAACAGCCTGACTGTCATCACTGGACTATCAGGCTCTGGTAAGTCGTCGCTGGCTTTCGACACCATACTGGCTGAGGGGCAACGTAGGTATATTGAGACCTTCTCTGCCTACGCCAGGAATTTTCTTGGGGGTATGGAGCGTCCTGATGTTGACAAGATAACAGGACTTTCGCCAGTCATCTCCATCGAACAGAAGACCACCAACAAGAATCCCCGTTCTACTGTGGGCACCACCACCGAGGTGTACGACTACCTTCGTCTTCTCTTTGCCCGTGCAGGAACAGCCTACAGCTGGGCTACAGGTGAGAAGATGGTGAAATATACTGAGGAACAGCTGGCTGACATGATTGAGGAGAAGTATGCAGGTAAGGGCATATACATCCTCGCCCCCTTGGTCAGAAACAGAAAAGGTCACTATAGGGAACTCTTTGAACAGATGATAAAAAAAGGTTTCCTTCAGGTGCGTATTGATGAAGAACTGCAAGACCTTGTCTCTGGCATGAAGCTCGACAGGTACAAGAACCACAACATCGAGGTTGTGATAGACAAGTTCAAGGTGCAGAATAACGAAGACGACAAGGGTAAGGCTAACCGTTTGAGAAAGAGCATAGAAGTTGCTATGCGTCAGGGTGACGGACTCATTATGATAATGGAAAAGGACTCTAAGGAAGCCAAGTATTTCTCTAAACGCCTTATGTGTCCTACAACGGGAATGGCTTACAAAGACCCAGCCCCAAACATCTTCTCTTTCAATTCTCCTGAGGGTGCCTGTCCTTACTGCAAAGGACTTGGTGTAGTGGATATTAATGATCCATTGGCAACTATAGATTATCAAGAGGATATCTCTCCTGCTAAGGCTAAGGATGATGAGGATAGTGACACCACATACACTCTTTGTCCAGTTTGTAACGGTGCCCGTCTGAGTCAGGAGTCGCTATCCTACAAGATTTGGGATAAGAATATCTCCGAACTCTCTAATATGGATATCGACGAACTGAACGACTGGCTCTACGAGGCTCCTAAGCACATGGAGAATAAGGAGAAAAAGATATCAGAAGAAATCCTCAAGGAGATACATACACGCTTGCAGTTTATGCTTGATGTCGGACTGCATTACATTTCTCTTAGTCGCCCTTCTGTTTCACTCTCTGGTGGCGAAAACCAGCGCATTCGTCTTGCCACACAGATAGGTTCTCAACTGGTCAACGTGCTATATATCCTTGACGAACCTTCTATAGGTTTGCATCAGCGTGATAATGAACGTCTTATCAACTCCCTCAAACAGTTACGCGACCTTGGCAACACCATCATCGTTGTTGAGCATGATGAGGATATGATGCGTAATGCCGACTACGTGGTTGACATAGGTCCTGGAGCAGGCAGAAAGGGTGGTTATGTGGTGTTTCAGGGTACTCCCGCCACATTATTAAAATCTGACACCCTCACTGCATCCTATCTTAATAAGCAAAAGAGCATAGAACTGCCCCCAGAGCGTCGCAAAGGTAATGGCAAAAGTATAAGCATTCATGGGGCAAGCGGCAATAATCTGAAGCATGTCGATGTTACCTTCCCTTTAGGCAAACTTATCGTGGTGACAGGTGTCAGTGGTTCTGGCAAATCTACTCTCATAAATGAAACTCTCCACCCTATCCTCGCCCAGCAGCTGTATAAGTCGCTCAGGCAGCCTATGCCATACGATAGTGTTGAGGGTATAGAGAATATTGATAAAGTGGTGTGTGTGGATCAGAGTCCTATAGGCAGAACTCCACGCTCTAATCCTGCCACCTACACAGGTGTATTCTCTGATATCAGGACGCTCTTTGTCAACCTGCCAGAGGCAAAGATAAGAGGTTATAAACCTGGACGTTTCTCCTTTAATGTGAAGGGAGGCAGATGTGAAACCTGCGGAGGCAATGGCTATCGCACTCTTGAGATGAATTTCCTGCCCGATGTGTATGTGCCTTGTGAGGTGTGTCATGGCAGGCGCTATAATCGTGAAACTCTCGAAGTGAGGTATAAGGGAAAGAGCATTTCAGATGTGCTCGATATGACCATCAATCAGGCTGTAGAATTCTTTGAAGCGATACCTAAGATTCGTCAGAAACTCAAGACGTTACAAGATGTAGGTTTAGGCTATATTAAGGTTGGTCAGTCATGTACTACGCTCTCTGGCGGTGAGAGTCAGCGAGTGAAGTTTGCCACCGAACTGTCTAAACGTGATACAGGCAAGACATTCTACATTCTCGACGAACCCACCACGGGTTTGCATTTTGAAGATATTAGGGTGCTAATGCTTATTCTTCAACGACTCGTAGATAAGGGCAATACCGTATTGATTATTGAACACAACCTTGATGTAATAAAACTTGCCGACCATATAATTGATATGGGACCAGAAGGCGGTCGTGGTGGCGGAAAGGTTGTTGTGACAGGCACTCCAGAGGAGGTGGCACGATGCAAAGCCAGTAAGACATCAAGATTTCTCAAACCACTTCTTTGAATCTTACAACCGTTCTACGTGCGTAAATAAATTAGGTGCAAAATTTGTCTGTTTGACAATTTATTATTACCTTTGTCCGTGAATTTCTATTGAATCAGCATTCCATGGAGGGTGATCATATAACTATCAATCGCTGGCTAATCCCTTTCTCTTGGCTCTATGGCTTAGGTGTTGGGATAAGAAATCTTCTTTTCGATACAGAGGTGTTGAAAAGCAGAAAATTCTCTGTACCAGTAATTTCGGTTGGCAACATCACCGTAGGCGGTTCAGGCAAGACACCACACGTGGAATATCTCGTGAAGTTGTTACATAACAGAGTGCAAACGGCAGTTCTCTCCAGAGGTTACAAACGTAAGTCTAAAGGTTTTTTTTTAGCTGATGACAATACCAAGATGGAACAGATAGGTGACGAGCCTTATCAGATTCATAAGAAATTTCCCAATGTCTTTGTGGCTGTTGACCCCAACCGTTGTCATGGTATCGACACCTTGCTTGCCACCCCTCAGACGAGTGGTCTTGATGTAGTGTTGCTCGATGATGCCTTTCAGCATCGTTACGTGAAGCCTGGCATAAACATCCTGCTGACTGATTATCACCGCATAATTACAGATGACATCCTTTTACCTGCTGGCAGACTGCGTGAACCCGTAAATGGCAAGGACAGGGCCGACATCGTGATAGTCACTAAGTGTCCTACCGAGATGAAGCCTATGACCTATCGTGTGCTTCAGCGCAATATGAATCTCTTTCCTTACCAGCATCTCTTCTTCACTACACTCAACTATTGTCCTCTGCAGCCTGTATTCCCTGAGGCAAACTACATACCTGCTATCGACTTTAATGTCAAGCCTTCTGAGGATGACGAACAACCCCTACCCCATGCCTTGCTTATTACTGGCATAGCTTCACCTCGTCAGATGCTTGAAGACATCAAACCCTATTGCAAATCCATAACCCATATATCCTTTGCTGACCATCATAACTTCACGCCTTCTGATGCAGAGTCTATCAACTTTGCATACAAGATGATGCCAAAGCCTGGTATCATTATCACAACAGAGAAGGATGCTGTGAGAATGACAGACCTCAAAGGACTTTCAACCAAAGTGAGAGAAAACCTCTATTACCTGCCTATAGATATTAAGTTCTTGCAGGATGATGGAGAGAAGTTTAACCAATTGATTCTAGACTATGTACGGAAAAATTCAAGAAACAACATCCTGGCTCAAGCAACAAATACAGTTGCAAGCCCCAACAGCCTCCCTACCTCAAATAGCAATAATACTGGGAACGGGTTTGGGAACACTGGCAGAGCAAATAGAGACCTCTTTGGAAATCCCGTATAAGGATATCCCTAATTTTCCTGTCTCTACCGTTGAGGGACACGATGGCAAACTCATCTTCGGACGTTTGGGAGGTAAGGAAATCCTTGCCATGAAGGGACGCTTTCATTATTACGAAGGCTACTCTATGAAGGAGGTCACCTTCCCTGTCCGTGTTATGTATGAGTTGGGCATCAAGGTACTCTTCGTCAGCAACGCAGCAGGCGGAGCCAATGCTTCATTTAGGGTTGGCGACCTTATGATTATTACCGACCACATCAATGGTTTCCCTGACAATCCGCTCAGGGGTGCTAATATCCCTACTGGTCCGCGCTTCCCCGATATGCATGATGCATATAACCCAGAGTATGTTGCCCTCGCTGATTCTATAGCCGAGGAACATAACATGCGTCTGGTTCATGGCACTTATTATGGCACTCAAGGTCCGTCTTACGAGACTCCAGCCGAATACAAGGCTTTCCACCTGTTGGGAGCTGATGCTGTGGGTATGAGTACCGTTCCTGAGGTTATTGTAGCCCGCCATTGTGGCATTAAGGTCTTTGGCGTGTCTGTAATAACCAATATGGGCATATCTGATGAAGCCGAGATAGCCACCCACGAAGAAGTGCAGGAGGTGGGTAATAGCGTACAGCCTCGCATGACCCTCCTCATAACACAGATGTTGGAAAAAATAGAATTATAATGCATTCTTCACTCTTTATTCTTCATTATAAAATCACATGGAAATAGCCAAGTTAGGAGAATTCGGTCTGATAGACCACCTTACAAAAGACATACAACCCAAGAACCCATCAACCATCAAGGGCGTTGGTGACGATTGTGCTGTATTGCATTTTGCCGATACCGAGACCCTTGTAACCTCTGACATGCTGATGGAGGGTATACACTTCGACCTTACCTATGTTGACATGAAGCACTTAGGCTATAAGTCGGCTATGGTCAATATCAGCGACATATTCGCTATGGGCGGTTCGCCAAAGCAGATTGTGGTCTCTCTTGCCATATCCAAGCGCTTTCAGGTTGAGGATATACAGGACTTTTACGACGGACTGAAGATGGCTTGCGACAAGTGGCAAGTTGACATCGTTGGAGGCGATACCACCTCGTCAAAGACAGGTCTTGCCATCTCTATCACCTGCATAGGTGAGGCTAAAAAGGAAGACATCATCTATCGTAATGGTGCCAAGGACACCGATTTGATTTGCGTCTCAGGCGACCTTGGAGCAGCTTATATGGGACTGCAGTTGCTCGAACGCGAGAAGAATGTTTATTACCAGCAGTTGCAGGAAGGCAAACTGAGCAAGGATGAGCCTTGGAATCCAGACTTCGCAGGCAAGGAGTACCTTATCCAGCGCCAGTTGCAGACTGAGGCTCGTGGCGATATTATCAAGAAGTTGCGTGAGGCAGGTATCCGTCCTACCTCTATGATGGATATCTCTGACGGCTTGTCTTCTGAGCTTCACCACATCTGCAAGCAGTCGGGCACAGGATGCCGAGTGTATGAAAACACCCTGCCCATAGACTATCAGACGGCTCTGATGGCTGAGGAACTCAATATGAATGTCACCACATGTGCACTTAACGGAGGTGAAGACTACGAATTGCTCTTTACCTGTCCTATCGGCGATAATGACAAACTCCAGAGTATGGAGGGTATAAAGGTGATAGGCTATATGACCAAACCCGACTTCGGACTCAAGCTCATAGCTCGTGACGGAGGCGAGTTTGACCTCCTTGCTCAGGGATGGAACCATGCGAGAGATTAATAATAATTAGTAATTAGAAATTAGGAATTAGAAATTAAAAGTTCAGTATTTGAATTATTCAAAAAAAATAATACATTATGAAACCAACACTTTTTCTCCTTGCTGCAGGAATGGGAAGCCGCTACGGTGGCTTGAAGCAGCTTGATGGCGTAGGTCCTAATGGTGAGACCATCATGGACTATAGTATTTATGATGCAATACAGGCTGGCTTCGGCAAGGTTGTATGGGTTATCCGTAAGGATTTCGAACAGCAGTTCCGTGAGCAGATACTGTCTAAATACGAAGGCAAGATACAATGCGAACTGTGTTTTCAGGAGCTCGATGCCCTGCCAGCAGGTTTCAGCGTGCCAGAAGGCAGACAGAAGCCTTGGGGCACCAACCACGCCATCCTCATGGGTAAGGACGTGATAAAGGAGCCTTTCTGCGTCATCAACTGCGACGATTTCTATAATCGTGACTGCTTCATGGTGATAGGCAAATACCTTTCTTCTCTGCCTGCAGATGCCAAGGGCAAGTATGCTATGGTAGGTTTCCGCATCGGCAACACCCTCTCTGAGAATGGTACTGTCTCACGCGGCTTGTGTTCTAAGGATGCTGAGGGCAACCTCACCACCTGCGTTGAGCGCACTAAGATAGCACGTCAGGCTGATGGTTCAGTGGCTTATCGTAAGGACAACAAGGAAGACGGCGACTGGGTAAACGTAGATGAGAACAGTCCTGTGAGCATGAATGTGTGGGGCTTCACACCTGACTACTTTGAGTATTCAGAGCAGATGTTCAAGGAGTTCCTCTCTGACCCAGCCAATATGTCTAATCCTAAGTCGGAGTTCTTCATCCCTATGGTAGTCAACAAGATGATAAACGACGGCACAGCTACCTGTAAGGTGCTCGACACTACCTCTAAGTGGTTTGGAGTAACATATTCCGAGGACCGTCCTGACACCGTTGCTCGTATAGCAAAACTCGTGGCTGACGGTGTATATCCACAAAAACTCTTTTAAATGAATATTGACTTACTGACAAATGACGAGGTTGCGAGTCTGCGCAGCCTCGTCAATAACTCTACAAACATAGTAAACATCTGTCACACCAATGCCGATGGCGATGCTCTCGGCTCAGTCCTTGCGTGGGCAGAATACCTCAAACAGCAAGGCAAGAACGTCACAGTCATAGTGCCTGATATGTACCCTGACTTCCTTCAGTGGTTGCCAGGCGCACAGAGTGTCATACGCTTCGACAAGAAGAAAGATGAGGCAACCCAACTGTTGAAGGATGCCGACCTCGTTTGCTGTATGGATTTCAATACCCTTTCGCGCTCTTCTGAAGAGATAGAGCGGGTATTGCTCGAAGCCCAGAAGCCCCTTCTGCTCATAGACCATCACCTCTCCCCCAGCAACAATTATGAACTGTCACTCTCCTATCCTACTATGAGCAGTACGGCAGAGGTGGTATTCCGCTTGATATGGCAACTTGGTGGCTATGAGAGTATGACCAGGAATATGGCTGTCAATATATATTGTGGCATGATGACCGACACAGGCGGTTTCACCTTCAACTCCTCTCGTCCTGAGATATTTTTCATCATCTCTCAGCTCATAGCCAAAGGTATAGACAAGGACAAAATCTATAGGAATATCTATCATGTGTTTAGTGTTGACAGACTGCGACTTACGGGCTACATCCTCTATCGTAAGATGAAGGTGCTCACCCCCCTTCGTGCGTCCTATTACACTATCTCGCGCGAAGAGCAGAAACGCTTCCATTTCATAAAAGGCGATGCAGAGGGATTGGTCAATCTCCCACTCCAGATTAAGGGTCACCGACTCTCTATCTCTATGCGTGAAGATACGGAGAAAGACAACCTCATCTGGATTAGCCTCAGGTCTGTTGACGATTTCCCTTGCAACAAGATGGCTGAGGAGTTCTTCAATGGCGGAGGACATAAGAATGCCTCTGGTGGCAAACTCTACTGTTCACTCGACGAAGCCGAGAAAATAGCTCGCAAGGCAATACAGGCATACGCAAAAA
>Ga0247608_10000599_pt1 | contig 56357 bp, 64 predicted proteins | sample 176DNAGHGlowgp2_FD_193490 | JGI IMG/M metagenome (GOLD analysis project Ga0247608, IMG submission 193490) | Sheep rumen microbial communities from Palmerston North, Manawatu-Wanganui, New Zealand - 1766 DNA GHGlow gp2 | ecosystem: Host-associated > Mammals > Digestive system > Stomach > Rumen ... | reverse complement strand
TAATTTTTTTAATGTTCTTGTACAATCTGAATATCTCATATGACCTTTGGTCACTACCTTACCATCCTTGAGTGCCCTAAACTCGTGATGGTGGTACACGGAGTAATGGTTATGACACGACTGCTCAATGTACTCTATAATATACCCTTTGTACTTGTAAGTTCTCAAAGCACCAGGTTCACTCCAAGGGGTACACTCGAAACCAGATCCTATTTTACCTTTTTGCATATATATTCTCCGTTTTTTGTAAAATATCCAAGTTCAATACCAAGTCTACGCTTGTATAGGCACAGCTTCTTCCATAGGTTTATCGAGAACAGTGGCATATTTGGAATAATGAAGCCATCAAGTATCTCATAGAGTAGCTTCTTCCCTATCATTTTTTTTTATAATTTCAAAATTCTTGTTCATACTTAATCACGTTTGTAAGTGCATTTTCATATTCGGAAATATGATTTTGGCATTCTTTTATTTGCTTTTTATATCGATTTATCATTCCTTTCATAAATGATTTATATCTTTTAAAAATTTCTTCTTTGTTTGGTGACACAACCACTCTTCCTGTTGTGTGATATGTTTTTTTATTCTTCACAGTAAATGTGTAAGTATCGAAAACAATCAATTTTGATGTTGATTCACAATGAGTAATAGAAATCTCCCCAATAATTAAGTTTGGGATACCGTTTACTGCAAAATCTAACAGGTATACTTTATCACCATCTTTCAAATCTAAAAATGTTTTCTTATTCATAACGTATATACATCCTCTTGATTTGGAATTTCTTGAATTTTATCATTATTGAGTTCGACAATGCAGTCGATATATTTTCTCATTCTGTTATGCAGACGCACGTGTATTCCGTCGTCCTTAACAGATATGTTTTTTTCCTGCCAGTGCCTGTCAACCTCGTATCTTGCTACGACGGCATCGCCATCCATGACATTCACTATTCCGTCTTTCTCTTTAAACTTGTATTGAGCCATTTGTATATCAATCTACTAGAAAGAAGAATTTCTCACCGTCCCACTCAATGATGTCCTTGGTGTATTGTTTCCAATGCTCAACGGTGTTGAACGATGTGATCATTGTGCTGAGGTTGAACTCAAATGCGGCATCATCACCCAAGTCTTCCTCTGCATTTTTCCTGTACTCGTCCAGATCCTTGGGACCTAACACGATGATACCGATTTTTTTCATCACCTCAAACACATCATCCCTTTCCTCGTTTGAGGTTGGATGAATAACGAATCTAGCACCGTCATTCTCTTTGATGAGATACTCTAATTTATCTTTAAACTTACTCATTGCCTTTAAATTTTGCTGCAAAGATATAAAAAAAACGTGAGATAAACAAGTATCCCACGTTAATTTTTCCTAAAAGGTTGTTTTTTACCAACCTGTTGTCTCCCACCAGTGAGTCTCACCGATAAACTCCTTGTTCATAGGAGGTGGGCAGTTAACTGGCTGACGAACAGCCTGGCACTTGGTAATAGGAGCGTCGCTCTTCTTACCCATTCCACGAGCGATGCAGTCCTCGCCAGCCTCTACGAACTTGTCGTATGCTGCGTGATCGCTCTCGAACTGCCAGCGGTGGGTGTAATCCTCACAACGTGGCTCGTCGATTTCAAAACCTGCGCCGAAACGCTTATTCTCACATGCTGGTGTTCCAGCGATACCCCACTCTGGGGCTGGTGCTCCGCAACCGCAAGCAGGACGTGGAACTGGTCTGCAAGGTGCAGGTGGTGTCCAACGTGGTGCAGTTGGCTTGTTGAAGCAACGTGGCTGTGGCTTCTCGAATACATTTGCGAGTGCCTCGCCAATTCTCTCTGCTACGTCATCGAACGTAGGGATACCGATAACAAAAATTTTTGTTTCCATAACTGTTAATAAAAAAGTTTTCTAAATTGAAAATGTTAATTTCTCGTGTTTACGATGCAAAGATATATATTTTTTTTCGTATTTCCAAATTTTCGGAGAACTTTTTTTGATTTATTTCAGATAGTTCTCAAAAACATTAAGGAAAATGTCCATCACATCTTTTTCTGGCTTGGCGTTAGTTATGAACTTCATACCCTTTAGTTTAATGTCATTATACATTTCGTGTACAGCCTTTTTTAATCTAGACACTTCACTTTCAAGGTGTGATACATATTGTTGTCTGTCTTCTTTTGCTTTTTTCAACTCACGTTCAAGATCTTGGCTGTACTCATCTTCAAACGCAAGTCTCTTATTGATATATGCGCCAAACCTAGCCAACGCTAACAATTTATCACTGGATAAATTACTGATATATTCATCAGCTTCTTTAGTAAAAAGTACATATCCGGGTTTTTCCTGTGATATATCTTCTTCCCATTTTTTTAATTCGTCACATTTTTCCTCGTACTTGAGTACATCTACTAATTTCATTTGTGTATCACATTTAAAATGTTTCTATTTTGGTGCAAAGATATATATTTTTTTTCGTATTTCCAAATTTTGAATAAACTTTTTATCTCCTTCCTCCCATTCTGGTGCTGCTACGATGTCCCCCGGATGGTCTTCCACCCATATTTCCGTGATGTCCTCCCCCGTGCGTACCTATATTATTAGAAGGTCTCCTTGAAGGCTGTGAAGGTCTGCTGCCGTGAGGACGATGATGCACATCCGGTCTGTTGTGATGAGGTGGACGACGATGTGCGTCCGGTCTTGGGTGATGATAATGCCTTGGTATTGGTCTGTACCAGTCACGGAAATGTTCCGATGGAAGTGGTCTCCTGTACCTGTGGAAATAATAGGAGTCGTTAGTCCAGTATGGATAGTAGTACCATCCCCTGTAGATATAGTACTCGATCATACCGTTCACAATGTATGGCGTACCATATGTTACTATAACTGATACATCTGCCTCGCCGTCGAAATAAGCGTCGTCCTGTGCGTGTACTGCTGTTACGCATGATGTAAGACTAAACAACATGGCAAGTCCCATCAAAAATCCTGTAATCTTTTTCATAATCGTTGCTTTTTCAATAACTAGTGCAAAGATATCTACTTTTTTTCAGAAAAACAAGTATTTATAGTATATTTAGGGATTCCCCATAGCAGATTTAGGGATTCCCCCACTAAAATAGGGATTTTACAATATGAAACAGATAATTAGATTAACAGAGAATGACCTTCATAGGATTGTTGAAGAGTCTGTTCGTAAAATATTAAATGAATATGGTGAAGGAGAAGGTCAAGAAAAACTTGGAACTGCCTATATGATGGCTATGAATAGGGTTCGTTCAATGGATGGCAAAGATATTGAGAGAGCCAGAAGAATAGCAAATTATGCTGGTGAAAAGCGTAAGAAGTACGGAGTTCCTGTGGATCTTTTTGTTAGAGGCATGAATAAAGCAAGAAACAAGTAAAAAACAAAAAATGATAACTGAAGAACATTTACACAGAATAATAGAGGCAACATTAAAAGACGTACTAGCAGATAGAATTCCAGATACTGATGATAGTGCATATACTGATAGTGATGAATTTAGAAACGAGTTTTATCCAAGAATAAGGTATTATTTGAGTGAACGCTCTTATAATGTTCTTATTATGAGAATTAGTGGCATGAGCTTCGACGAAATTGGAGAGACATATGGTATTTCCGCTGAAAGAATTCGTTCTATATATAAAGATGCAATAGAAAGACTTAGAAGCAACAGTGAACTTAAAAATAGTCTGAATAATTTGTTATCTGGGGATTATAACAAAGATATTATGAACAATATCAATCATATGAAATATAATATGAATTATTCCCCAGACTCATCTAATAGGTTAATACGTCAAGATTTCACAAAAACAGCACTTTATATCTATAAGTATATGATCGAGTGGAATGAATTATATGGCAGGATGTCTGACAAACAGTTTATAACATTTTTTGATGAATCAAATGTTTCGCTATCTAAATCTGGATTATTAGGCTTCTTTAGGAATAATTTCTTGAAATTATATCGCAAAACTAAAAGGTCTGTTATCCTTCTAGACAAATTTGATAGAGTGATTGCATATAGGATTACGAATGAGTATCAAAAATTCTACAATAAATGGCGTGAAATTATAATGAAAAAGGGAACTTAGTCAGTTCCCTTTTTTTTATAGTATTTCATAACTTTATTCAAGTAACCGTTTGTTCCTTTTATTGTGTAGCCTGGTCCTCCGTTCCAGATTCGGATCGCCTTTTCCACGTTGTTGGACTTGTTGTAATAGCTCTGAACCATCACGAACATTTCCTTTGATTTTTTAACGTCATATCTGTCCGCTAAGGTATAACGTTTCTTAGACTTCTTGGCTTCGAGCCAAGTGTTACATTGCTTCACTAACCCAGGCGTGATCTGAAGTATTCCTGCACAGTTTCCGTTCTTGTTGAACGCCTTTGGGTTTCCCTTACTTTCTACTTGGATGATTGCATCCACGACTGGAGACCAGTCAAACTTTTCCTTTTGTGCGCCAACGCTAATAGGAAGCATCAGCATCACGATTAAAATTAATTTTTTTCTCATCATCTATAAATTTAGGTGAGGCTCGTATGCAGTATGCTGCACCGATACGGCGACGATATGTGAGAGAGAGTTACGTCGCTCCATCCTCTTATTAACTTACTACGTTCTCCACACCCTTCTCAATACCTTTTTCTACACCCTTCTCTACGGCTTTGTTTACACCCTTCAAGAAGTCATAGCTTGATAGTATTCCAGAATCCAAAGTCTTTGATTGGTTGAACCAGTCCTTTGCGATCTGATAGAAGAGTCCTTTCCTTTCTAACTCGTTTGCTATTAATTTATGATAATTTTCCTCATGTTCAAGTGCATCCACAACATCATCGAGCCACACCGATGAATCAGTAGGTAGCCCGTTGTTCAGTTGTATGAACACAGCTATATTCCCCTTAGTTCCACCAGGGTTATTTTTTTCAAGAAAGCCTCTCATATAGTTCTTATCCAGGAACTTCTTCACAAGTGCTATCTTGTCTCCATATGACTCATTGAGCATCTGTCCCTTGACAGTATCTAAAGCTCTTTCAGATAATATAAATGTCTTCATGCTTACTTGCATTATTACAATAAATATCACTCAATGAGCTTTTTGTTCAACGGCATCATATAAAATACAGCCTCCGGTATTCTGAACAGCTCTATAAACCCTAGTCTCTGCCAGTATGCGTGAGTCCTCAGATCTATCTCAACTGCAATCCAAATCAAGTCATAGGTCTCAGCCAAGAACTTGAGATTGAAGAACAGCATCTTCCTATCCAGCCCAGTACCACGAAGTCTCTCGTCTATCACAAACGAATGACCGTTAACCTGGCTGAAGCCGTCCAGATATTCAGCAATACCGCTTTCAACCTCTACGATAGGACTGCCGAACTTGATCGGATTCTCACAGAACATGAGCAGTCCATAGATGTCTCCGGTGTACTTATCAACCAACTTAACAGACTCATCCAATCTAGCCCTAGATTGCATCAACTGGAAGAATGCTTCATCGACTGAATACATGTCAAACGCCCTTGACAAGGTATTGCATATTGCCTCCAGATCCTCTGGAGTGGTCTTCCTAATTTCGACCCTTTCTAACAGCTCGTTTTTAGTTAATTTATTGTCTACGAGTCTGTTACATAAATCTATCATCATAGCTGACTTCGATTTACAAGTGCAAAGATATAGAAAAAATCTGAGATTTCCAAATTTTTTTCGATAAAAATGCTTATTTTCTTAAAAAAGGGGGAGGAGAATCAACTATTCGCCTCCCCCAGAAGAATGGTTTAACAAAATATTTAAAAAACTATGAGTTCTATACAATTTTCACTTCGTCGCCCTCACAAGAGGCACTGAAAGCATAACTTCTCGGATAGTCATTCGTCAGCATCAAATCAGTTATTTTATCCTCAAGTTCTGTCTGAATGAGTCGTATGATTGGTCTTGCGCCAAATTCCTTCTTCTCCAATGCCTGTGCGTGTATGTGCGTAACAACGTCGTCACTATATTGTATACTGTATTCCAGACTATTTAATCTCTTATTAAATTTATTAATTTCTAGTTTAACAATATCTTTAAGATTATCATCTGTTAATGAATTAAAGTATACTATTTGGTCCAATCTATTAATGAACTCCGGCGTAAATTTCTTCTTCAACTCCTTGTCAATGATCGACTTCTTGTTTGACTCCTGGTTGGTGGTGAATCCAACACCATTTCCAAGTTCAGCAGCCTTCCTAGCACCGATATTCGATGTCATAAGCACGATGACGTTCTTGAAATTAACAACCTGTCCTGCACTATCAGTCAATCTACCTTCGTCGAATAGCTGTAGGAAAATGTTGTAAACCTCTTGATCAGCCTTCTCAATCTCGTCAAGCAGAAGCACACAGTGCTGTTTGTTCTTGATTGCCTCCGTGAGCTGTCCTCCGTTCTCATATCCAACGTATCCAGGAGCAGCACCAGTGAGTTTTGCAACTGAGTTCTTCTCTGAATATTCTGACATATCAATTCTGATAAGTGCCTTTTCGTCACCGAATATTTCCTCAGCAAGTTTCTTTGCGATGAGGGTTTTACCAGAACCTGTAGGACCCACCATCAAGATGTTAGCCATTGTCTTAGTCTTATCTCCAAGACCAACCTTATTTCTCTTGATAACCCTACATACGCTGTCAACAGCCTCATCCTGTCCTATCACACATTCCTTCAATGTCTTGTCGATTGTAGCAATCTTAGCCTTCTCGTTGGCAGACAACTTGCTTACAGGTATTCTTGTAATTTCTGATACTACGTTTGCAATGTCATCCTCAGTTATGTCTATTGTATCAACCTTGAGGTTTTTAACATCTCTCTTGTAGTCTGCAAGATCAGATGCAAGCACGTTCTCCTCAATAGTTAGAGAATCAATGAGTTCAAAGTCACCCTGGTTTATTGCATTGTATTTTGCCTCCTCAATCTCCTTCATCCTCTTCTTTGTATTCTGGATCTCGATTGGTTCTCTGTTCAAAAGTGATGTGCTAGCACCAGCGAGGTCTATAATGTCAAATGCTGAGTCCGGCAGGGATCTATCTGTCATATACCTCTCAGCAAGCTCTATAGCCTTCTTCACTGCCCTCTCGGTGTAGTGTACATGATGGAAGTCCTCGTAATACCTTTTATTCTTTGAAAGTATTTCTTCTGCTTCATCTGTCGTATTAGGCTCAATTATGATTTTTTGCAGTTTCCTGGAGATTGATGTATTACCTTCAATTGAATTTCTGTAGTCTTTGAACGTAGTAGTTCCAATAACCTTCAGTTTACCATCTGCGAGAGCACCACTAATCATTCCAGATATGTCAGTATCCTTGTCTCTACTTCCACTCTTCATTACGTTCTGAATGTCGTCAATGAAAAGAATGTACCTGTCACTTTTCTGTAGTTCCTCGAAAAGTCCATTGATTCTTTCCTCGAACATACCTCTGAAGTGTGTACCACTGACAAGTGCCATAATATTCAGCATTACAACTTGCTTGCCTTCAAGCACCTGTGGAACTTTTCCTTGTTCTATAAGATTAGCAAGTCCATATACTATTGCCGTCTTTCCGCAACCCCCGTTACCTACAAGTACGGCATTGTTTTTCTTTCTTCTTGAGAGTACCTTTATTATCTCTGATATTTCCCTCTCTCTTCCTATGATCTCATCAACTTCTCCGTTTTTAGCCTTGTCGTTGATGTTGGTTGTGTATTTTGTAACAAAGTCGCCATCAGCAATCTTTCCGATCATTTGTGGAGCACCAACCTGGCTCTTCAATGGGATTGCGTCGGTGTTTATCTTTCCCTTTGGTTTTATCCTTGTAGATTTCTTCGGCTGGACATTTTGATCTGTTCTAGGAGTATAACTACATTTCTCATATATGAACTCATACTCAAGTCTGAACTTATCGAACACCTCTGCGTTCTTGAAACCATTTGCCTTGTTCAGCACAGCCAGGAGTACATGCTCAGTTCCAACTTCTGGATTCTGCATTTTCTCTGCCTCTGCTTTGGCGGCGTTAAGGAGTCTCATTATCTCATCACCGAAAACCACGTCGTTCTTTTTGATTTGTGGCCTCATATGAGCCTCTATTGCAGACACATATACCTTCCTAAGCTCCTCAATGTTATTTGACATAAGGCAATTGTCGAGGATCAGATTCGCATGACAATTCCTAACATCTAACATTGATAGTATAAGATATTCTGGAGTTAGTGTGTCTGTTGGGAATTCATTGATGAGGGTGTCAGTCATATATGACAATACCTCATTCATTTCTAATGTGTAAATGTTTTCCTTCTTTCTACTCATAATTTTTTGTTTTGTGCTTAAAATATAACCGCATTCACGAAAAAATCAAGTCCAAAAATTTGGAATTTTAACTTTTTTTATATATCTTTGCAAAAAATAGTTAAACGCTATGAGTAAAATTTTTAATGTGTATTCAAACGATGTTGACAGGACTTGGTATCAGTCATCCAACATCAAATTCAGTGAGTGCATTGATCACGACAATCAGTTGAAGACTCTTATCGTGGTATTCAACAATGGCACTCAGTACAGGTATGATAAGGTCGATGTGAGGGATTATCTCCTTTTCAGAGACGCAGAATCACAGGGTAAGGCACTCAACCAGTATATCAAGCCGAAGGGCTATGCCTATGAGAAACTGGAGAATGCTGACCTTGCAACTCTCGACGGCGAACTCACCTTCAGAATGGAAGGTGGCGTGTTCGTTGACTACGATGGCGAACACCTCAAGATGAGGAACAACAAGGATGAGGTGATTCTTGACAAAGAAACCAAGATCGATAGGGAGGCACTCAATGCTGTGTGTGCTGCTCTTACTGCTATTGGTAAGGATGTGAAACTGACAATTCCAGATGATTTCGGACTCACCAAGGTTGATGAGGTTAAGAGTGAAACTGAGGCTGCTGAAGCACCAGCGAAGACTACTCTTGAACTTATGACCTATGACTGGGGAGACAGGTTTGGTGTCTACTTCATTGATCAGAATGGTGTTAAACGTGGAAGTGTAATAGCCAATGACGATGAAGTTGATGTTATGCAGAGAACACTCAGTGCCGCTAACGTTGAGTGGAAATGGGGCAAGGAGTTATCTGAGGAAGAAATGGATGAATTAGAGCACAAGTGATTATGGAAAAGCAGGACAGAATTAATTTGTACAAGAAAGCCCTCAAGACCTGGGGTGAGGAAGCCCAGGTCAATATGCTTGACGAGGAAGTTGGTGAACTCATAACTGCTGTTGCACGTTTCAAGAGAGGTAGGGCTACACACCAGGATGTTATGACAGAACTCGCCGACGTATTCATCATGGTTGAGCAGATTGCTACTATGATGAGTTATGACGACTTTGAGAAAGAGTTGGACAGGAAACTGGTTAGACTAAGAGACGAAAAGCTTGCAAAATATGACAGTTAGAGAACTTATAGAAGAATTGAAAACATTCAACCAGGATGCTATTGTTTTTATAGGAGATAATATAGACAATGAACTTGACATATCGTGGGGTGGAGCTGAAGGCTGCACCAAGGAAGACTGCGAAGATGTAGGCTTTAATATAAAAGGTAAAAATAATATAGAAAAATTAGGTAAATAATTATGACCATATTCAATATTATAGCTATTATACTGATTTTTGTTGGTATAGCAATTACATTCCAATTTGTCAAAAGAGACGATGTAAAGGCAATCGGGTGGGGTATGAATAGTTTAGGCTGGTTGGTTATGCTCATTATATCCTTTATAAAGGGGAGCATATTGCTTGCTGTTTTTGATTTCATATTACTTATTGGCGGTTTGTATTTTTTAATAACCACTGTTAAAGAAATAAGAAAATAAATGGGAATAATAGTTAGTGTATTCACAGGAATTGGAAAGGAGGAAATCATGCTAGAGTATGGTAGCAAGATAAAAATACTTGACCTTGATGTTCAGTCTATGATTGAAGAAGTTCCTCCAAGTGGGTTTGCGGACACTATATCGTCACAGATAAATGATTATGACATTGTGTTCATTCCGATAAACAAGAATATAAGAGAGGAGCTTGAGAGCAGGGGTATAGATTATGATATATACTACCCGTCGAAAGACAGAAGGCAAGAGTTTATATTAAAGTTTGTTGGTGGTAAGATGTCATTTCCAGATATTGCGAAATTCGATAATAACTGCAACAAGTATATCGATGAAATAGATGGTGATGAGTCTCCAAATTGTTACAAGCATAAGTTGTCCTCACCTGGACAGTTTGCGTGGAACGATAGAATAATAAATAATTACATTAATACTGTTATCAATGACACAAAAGGAAATAAAACAGGAGTGGAAGAGCCTTCACGAAGCAGCGAAGATAATGAAGCAAATGAGGAAGGAAATGCGTGAACTTGACTCAATGATGGCTATTGCCTGGAGAGAAGTTTGTCAACCAGCTAACAGTTAAAAATTCTATCTTATGAATAAAGTAGACAAAGTTTATATAGACCTCCTCAATGACATTATGGAGAGGGGTAAAGAGAAGAACACCAGGGCAGGTGAGGTTTTATCAGTATTCGGAAGACAGCTTAGGTTTGATCTCAAGGAAGGTTTCCCACTGCTTACGACAAAGAAGGTGTTTATGAAGGGTATAACACACGAGCTTCTGTGGTTCTTGCAGAGACCATATAATTCTCACGGCAGTATGAATATCTATTACCTTAATATGAATAATGTGCATATTTGGGACGACGATGCATACAGGTGGTTCAAGGAATGGATCGACAAACACATAGTAAAGCCAGTCAATATGGATTACGAGTTTGTTGTGTGTACCAATGACGACGAGGTTGAGAAAAAACCAGTGTTTGAGCATTGGATGTTTGCCGAATCAAAGAAAAATGACCTTGAATGGCTTATCAATATGAGCAAGGAAGAGTTCCTTGATCTTGTACTGCAAAAAGTGGAAATCAACACGAACATTAAAAAGGGTTTGTTGGTAAGAGAGAGGTATAGATTTGGTGACTTGGGACCGATATACGGTACTCAATGGCGTTCGTTTGGCTCTGGGATATTTAAGGGTGAGGACCAGATACAGAACATCATAGATACCTTGAAGACAAACCCAAATGACAGACGTATGCTATGCATAGCGTTTAACCCTAGTTTTATTGAACTAATGGCATTACCTCCTTGTCACGTAATGTTTCAGTTCTATACACGTCCGTTGGAGAGACACGAGAGACAGAATTGGCTTCGTGAGGTAACAAGTGGTGATTCAGATGAGGACTGGTTTGATGCAAGTGACGAGAGAATGGACTCTCTTGGAGTTCCTAAGTACGGTTTGTCCTGTATGTGGACTCAGAGGAGTGTTGACGTATGCTGTGGACTACCGTTCAATATTGCTTCGTATGCACTGCTTACACATATGATAGCGCACATTGTAGGTATGATACCGGATGAACTCGTTGGTTCTCTCGGTGATTGTCACATATACAAGAACCATGTAGATGGTGTTAACGAGCAGTTGACAAGAAGGGGCAGTGAGACTCTTCCAACACTCACGATAAAGAGGAAAGTTGAGTCGATAGAGGATTTCAGATATGATGATTTTGAGATCAAGGGGTATAATCCAGACCCTCCTATCAAATATCAATTGAATGTCGGATAAATATTAAATGGGGAGATATAGTTTTATCTCCCCATTCTGTTTAATTTCCTAAGGGCAGACAATAATTCTTCAAACGCTAGGAATCTGTCATCTCCCATAAAACTTTCATTAGAATCAGCAATTTCATCTTTCATTATTTCCATATTGTGAATGATGAAATCACGATTAAGCTTTTTTGTAAATCGATTTTTTGTATATAGCCACCCTATATAACTCTGCGGGTCATCAAGTTTTCCTAAATCCCATAATGCAAGATTTTTTACATTACCGTTTAAGAACTTATCAAAGAAACCATTATTAAGCAAGTTAGCAACAGCTGTTTTCATTTGTTTATTTGAGTCATATGAGTTACGTTCACTCCTTATACTCATAACATCATATAATTCCTCAATTTCCATATTTCCGTATTTTGGAATTATATACTTGTTTTCAACATATTCAACTTGTCTCGGAGAAAAGTGCTTGCCATATATTGAGTTATATATTTTACTATCACCAAATTCCGGAATCTTCTCATCTTTATCAATCATTCTCATTGTTTCGGAAAACGCTAATTGGTGCAATATCTTTTTTTTGTCTCTGCCATATCTTTCATCATACCAAGGGTTGAATATCTCTCTATGTTTGTTCATTCTATCATTTGTAACGATAAAATCCCCATCTTGATAGAATACGCCATTGCCCGACCCGGTATCTGTATTGAATAATGACACAAATTTAGCTTCTGATATTATTATTTTTTTCATAAGAACCCTTTTATTCGATAAATAGATATTTATAGAGAAATAACTCAATAAATAAAGAAAAGATTATGAAAACTAATATGTTAGACTACATGTACGAGGGCTACGGCTATGACACTGACAACCAGCTCCTCTACGTTGACGTTGAGAACTACAATGAGACTCTGAGTAAGAATGGTAAGATGACAACTCGTGGTATGGAGACTCTTGCATACAATAATGGACCTATCGGACACGATCCTGCAATCCCAACGGTTGAGGACAACAAGTTCAAGGAAGTTCCATCATTCATTTCAGAGAGTGGTGTGAAGTACACCGACCTCAGACAGGGTATCTGTAGCTGTGGAGATGGACGCAACACTGGCGACGGCGAATCTATCGACAACGGAGACTAATTATTTAACTTATTGTTCCGATGGGAAAGACTATTAGATTTAACGAGAATGGTTTAATAGCAATAAAAAAGAAATTAAACGAAATTACGGCTGGCATCGATGGTGTCAGCCATAATGACGTTTACGAAAATGTTGACGACGAATTTGCTCCTGTCGCTGAAATTGGTATGGAATCAGGCGGCGGACCTGGATTATATGCCCACAAGAAAGAAGTTGATGAAGAAATAAACGAATCATACAACACCACTACAAAGGCTGATATTAGTAGGGTTGATTACATAGACTACGTGCCTCACGACAATCCTAGAGAGGAGGGTTATGATGCAACAAATATAACTGAATTTGAGCCTCATTACGATTTGGAGTGCTACGATGCACAGGGTGAACTTGTATTTTGTGATGATTTAACATTAAATGAGTTGTTCGACTATTTCCCAGACAGAATAATTCATATGATGTCAAACAAAGAAGGTAGGAGGGTAAGTCAATCTCAATTGAGAATTGAAGACATTTTATCTTGGAATACGAAACCAAACAACATTGACGATGTTGAGGAGGTAAATGCAATAGCAAAAAGAATACAGCCAGGAGGACCTAGTTCATATCTTCTAACCGATGGCGAGATAATATCATTTCCAGATCATATGCAAATTACTAGCATAGATGGTATGACACCTAGTAAGTTTGTTGGATTGGGAAATATCAGAGTCGGAGTGGGCGGTATTGAAATATCAAAGATGCCTACAAGTGAGCAGATAAAAGGTATTAAAAATCTAGTGAGACAGGGCATTGAGACTTACGGTGATCATGGATTCTATATTGACATCGTGAAGGATGAAGGTAAATTCTTTCCAGAAGGTATATGTTGTGCAGTATATAAACCAGCAAACCCTACTAGAATTATAAACGATATTATATATTACTTTCAAGACGGTGTAAGGCCACAGAGTACTATGACTTACGAATCAAAGAAGAGGTGGAGTAAAATTGTGGAAAACCTTGAACCAGAAGTTGCTTCATCTGAGGTTGATTTGTCTTCATTCAAGAAACGTGATACACTTCCTCCTGGAATATGGAAGGATGAAGAAACACTAGACTCAAGGGTTAGGCTGAAACTTCTTGACATCGCCGACGACTTCTGGGAGTTTATTAATCTGTCTTGGGTTGAACCGAAGGGTATAATCATTACCGGATCAATATGTAACTTCAACTGGTCAAAATTCTCTGATATCGACCTTCATATCATTGCTGATTTCAGAGAGATTGATGAGAAAACGGAGTTTGTTAAACAATACGTTGATTCCAAGAAGAATGAGTGGAACAATGAACACGAGGGACTTAAGATAATGGGTTTCCCGGTTGAACTATACGTACAAGATGTTGACGATAGTCTTGAGGCTGGGGGCATTTATGATCTTGAGGAAAATGCCTGGGTAAGGAAGCCAAACCCACATTCAATCAAGAGTATAGGACTTAACAAGTTCAACATTAAGGATAAGGCTGCTGAGATAATGACAATTATCGACGATATGTATGGTAAACTGTCAACAACCACAGACGGTCATGAGGTTGACCAGATTGGCGACGACGCACACTATCTTTGGGATAAGGTTAAAGACTTGAGGAAGAAAAGTCTCAAAAAGAATGGAGAGAATGGATCTGGTAATATAGTATATAAGGTACTTAGGAGAACCGGATATCTCGATAAACTGTTCAAGTTATTCTCTACAGTGTATGACAGGTCAAACTCAATTACTGAGTCAATGAAAAAATATCTTACAGTATTGAAGGAAGAGGTTGCTCTTGACGGATCTACTGAGGATAACCCATACGAGAAGAGGTGGAAGGCAGAGCGTGAGGCTTTAAAGAGTTTCGTCGCAAACTACGGAAAACTCATGCAGTCAAAAGAAGACAACAAGGGTGGAAAACTCTACAAGGTGTACTTCGACGAAACGATGTCAAACCTCATAGGATATAACTACTGCATATGTGTACAATGGAATGAGCAGGAAATGAAGCCTGGTAGTACGGTGTACATTAGAGCACTTGACAAGTTCACTCCTTTCATAAGAAGAGACCTACAGTTCGATACGAGGGGTAGAGACAATATGAGGGGAACTTATGATGATACAGGCTATTAATTAGCATTTTTTAATACTATCGAATATTTATTTAAAAATAAAGTCGAAAAATTAATATATTAATTATGAATAAAGTGAATACAAACGACCAGCTTAATAGGATGAAGTCCCTTATGAACTACGGTCTTCAGACTGAGAGCAAACAAGCACCATACAGTACCGTTGAGTACCAGAAGGTTGGTGCTGACGGTAAGGTTTATGGTATTGTACGTGAGGGAACTAACTACTATATTAAGTCAGCCCCAAACAAACAGAACCTTGTCAAAGAAGACTTCGATTACATCGGTGGATTCGTGAATAGAAAGTCACATCAGTATGATAACTTCGCACTTGCACAGAAGCAGTTCGATCTCAAGATGATGTCACTTAAAGAGGCTGCTAACAACCCTAAGTTCAATGTTGAGTCTTGGGACCTGAACAAGAAGGAACTTATCGTTACTGAGGCTTCCGACAAGATGAAGGGTGAGATCCTCCGTGAGCGTCAGATCATGAAGAACGCTATGAGTATTATGGAGGGCAAGAACGAATGTAAAGATATGCCAGGTCTAAAGTGCCCTACAGATGGCGAGAAGTCAGACAAGGATAAACCATTTACATTAGATGGCGGTGCTGAAAATCCAGACAACATTGAGGGTAGTGAGAAACCAGTAGTTAAAGAGGAAGAGGTTCTTGGTTGGAACAGAAACAAGGACTATATGGACAAGTCTCACGGAACAGAGATTGGTGATAGCGCACCATTCGACGGACCAGAGGCTCGTAACATCGACGACCAGGACAAGAAGGTTACCAATAGCGGCGAGATGAAGAACGGTGTGGTTGAGAATCACGGTACTTCTATGCACGATACTGACAACCAGAACAGCCCTGCTGTAGGTGTTGGTGAAGGTCCTTCAGATGACAACAATAAGCCATTCGATGATGAGAAGGGCAAGCAGATTGACGAGGCTATAGATGGTCTTGATGGTGAGGTTGACGACGTTGAAGGTGGCGAAGACCCAGAGATGGATGGAGATCCAGAACTCGACGGTGTTGATGGTGGCGAAGATCCAGAAATGGGTGAGCCAGTTGACACAGACGACCTAGGCGATGACGAGGGACTTGGTGATGAGGAACTCGGTGACGAGGATTTTGGCGACGAAGACTTAGAAGGTGATGATGTCGTTGAGGATGACCTTGAGAATCGTATCTCTGCAATGGAAGATCTTCTTTCACAGATTGCAGACAAGCTTGGAATCCAGCAGGACGTTGATGCTGACGCATATGGCGACGATGATCTTTTCGGTGACGAAGGTGAAGAGGATTTCGGTGATGAGGAAGACTTCGGTGATGAAGGTGGTGAAGAGCCAGATTTCGGAGGCGAAGACCTTGGTGGCGAAGGCGAAGTTGAACCAGATAAAGACATTGAGGATGGACTTAACAGAGAGTGTGGATTCGATCCTGCAATGAGGGAGTCAAGACGTAGGAACGGAGTTCAGATTTTCGAGACAAGGGCATTCAAGAGAGCTATGCGTAAGCAGAGAATGAATGAAGAGGGTATGAAGCCATTCACAGATAACGGACGTGTTCCATCTGGAAATATGAACAAACTCGACGACTTCGGAAAGCACCCAGCATATCAGAAGGTTGTTATGAGCCTTCCTCCAAAGGATATGAAGGAGTTCCCAGGCAACTACGACATGAACGACGATTCTGTTAGAAATGACAATCCTTACGGTGAGAAGATCGGTGACGGTGCTCCATTCGACATTGATCCAGAGACAATCGACAATGCAATTGCTGAGGCATTTGACCGTCTAAAAAAAAAATCTAACAGAAGGTAATCGACCAACGAAGCTTGATATAAGCGACGTTGTAGATGATATAAGCAGTGAAACCCCTGGTGATGTGACAGGCGACATGGCGTTAGATGTGCCACCACCACCAGCGGACGCTGCACCAGACACATCACAGGTTGATCAAGAGGCTGGAGGTGAAGAACAAACCGATCCAATGGCAGATGATCCAAATGCATTGGATGGTGGACAAGATGATGATGCTCCAAACACCGGAAACCAGAAACTAGACAATGTGATTTCGCAAGTAAAACAGTCTGATGATCCAGACGGAAAACTTGGGCAATTGGCAGATTATGGTGAAAAGGGTCTTGGGTTAAACACACAACCAGCACCAGCACAAGGGGCAAATGCTCAGATGCCAATGGAATCAAGGTTCAACTTCAAACGCATAATCGACGAGGTGTTCGGCGAAATAGAGCCAACAAGACCTCTAGATCAAGGCACTCAGAGAGACGAACAGAATGTTGGTGAGGATGCTGAAACTGAATTTCAGAGTCCATTCACACCTGGGATGTAAATAAACAAAGGGGATACCAATCGGTATCCCTTTTTTCGTGTCTGAATGATATTTATAATAAAATTCTTATTATGAAAGTATACGTTAAGAAAGATAAGGTATTGAAACTCCTCGGAGAGGGTAAGGTTTACTCAAAGAAGGACTTGATATTGAAAGAGTTTAAGGCAGGAGGAAATAATGTGGTTGCTACAGTACCTGGTGCAACAAATGTTAGACAATTTGTTAACAAAGGTGCTCAGACATACAATCAGAATGGTAATGTTGGGCTTATCCAGGGTGAAATGGGACAATTTGACAACCAAAATGATGCCAACACCGGAGAAGGACTTGGTGTAGATTTACCAGTCAATGCAACTGGACAACAGATAGCGAAAGTTCAGAATATGGCAAATCAGCCTGGTAACGATGATATGAAAATTAATCTCACACCACCAACAACAGAAACAGATCAGACTGATTCTTTGGGTGAAAACAAAATTATTAAAATGAGGGAGAATTCAGTTCCATTTACAAAGTCAGAGTTAACAGAGTTTCTAAAGAGTCTTTAATGAAAAAGATATACATTAACGAGAGTCAGATTAGTAAAGACCTGCTGCTTCCTAAGTTCATCTTCGACGCAGTAAGGACACACGACACTTCACTTGGGGACAATCCAGCATTCCCAGGTGAGGACGACTACCCATTTGACTATATTGTTCTGAAAGAGAGATTAAGGGAACTTCACGATCAGATGAAGGATGTTGGTATTCCACTTGGTAATACTGAGGAACTTATATCACATCTAAGTATGTTGGTAAGGAAGTGCAAGGAAATGGAGAAACCTATGAAAGATTCTCTTGAGAAACTGTGTGAAAATGCAGTTAATAGACTCTTTGCGTTTCCAGAAGGTGCAATTAACTTCAAGTGCAGACTTGTTGACAAGGTTCAATATAAGGTAAGTATTGGTACTACTCCGGAGGACTCACATAATAGAAAATTCAAATTCAAGGATATATCAGATTTTGAGTTATCAAAGGGTGCTATTGCAAAGAGAAGACTCATCAACTCACTTATTATGGGTGCTGCTGAGTACTATACCAATATGAAGACTCTGTACCTTGAAGATTTAAACAAGTTGAATCCACAATTGTCAGAATTATATGATCAGATTATGATTCTTAATTCATATCTGACATTTGTGACGAAAGAGAAAATCAATGATTTCCATCCAATGCAGGGTTCATTCGTTGAGGTACACGTCGGCTTCAATGGTAAGAAGAGTACAATAGAGGCACAGGGCATTATATTCCCGCTTATGCTTCATGATGCTATAAAAGGCTTCTTTGAGTTGTTCTCAGTATATGGTTTGCCACGTGACACTGAGAAGGCTAAGTACATTATCAGCAAGGCTGACTTCCTTCTTGCAGAACCTTGGGATATGAGGTTTGGTGTAAAGTTGTGGCAGTTAATATTCGACAGGATGGAACTTGCTGACGACACCAATATAATACCATACATCTTTATGGAACTCGTACAACTCCCTACAGAGGAGTTCAATATTGCCATGAAGGAACTGTTTATGGGGACTGAGAAAGGTGATGAGTTGATGAATACGATCATTAAGAAATCGAAATATAACGACGGCTACCAGAAATTCAAAAACAGGATCAATGCAAGGAATATGGACAGGGCTGTGATTGCGGACAGTTATTTCACGGCATCTGAACTTGACGGATATGACATTGACGGTGAGGAAGATAGTAATGTTATAACTGAAACGGAATAATGGGGTAATTTTACTTGATTACCTCATTTTTTATTTTAATGTTATATTTATTAAAATTTAGAACGTTACAACTATGATATATAACAGACAAGAAATGGCAATTGATTATGCGACTTGTTATGCCGACAAGTCCAGAATCACATTTATAGAGAAATATTTTAGTACATTCAATGCTATCAAGGGAAAGAAGACACAGTTTCATTGTTTCCCAAGGCAGAGGGCATTCCTCAAGGCATTGTCTGAAAACAGAAACGTCGTAGCAGTTAAGCCAAGACAGTGTGGCATCACCACTCTATCAAGTGCTTGGGCTGCTGCTCAGTGTGCTTTTGCCCCAAAGGACGCACCGGAGACGATCCTTTGTATTGCTAACAAACTTGAACAGGCACAGGAAATTATCATTAAGGTACGTGACTTCCTGGAACAAGTTCCAAGGTGGTACTGGGGTGATGAGTATTTCTCTCCAGACCCAAATTCTGAGAAGAATATAAAGAGTATCTTCGAGAAGGATGCAAAGGGTGAATTGAAGCTGTTTAATGGCTGTAGGGTTATAGCCCGTGCATCAGGTCCTAACGCATCTCGTGGTATATCGGCTGTATCAGTACTTATTCTTGACGAGGCTGCGTTTATCGAGGAGGGTGTGGCTGCATTTACCACTGCTGCTGCAACTATGGCCTCTAACCCTAATTCTAAGACTGTTATGGTATCAACGCCTAATGGTAAGGATGAGTTGTATTACAACACTTACAGACAGGCTCTTAGCCACGAGAACAATTTCGTGGCAGTACAGTTCCGCTGGTATCAAGACCCACGATTCAACAAGTATCTCGTATGGAAAAAGAAGAACGAGGAAACTGGTGAATGGATGTTCGATCAAGACCCTATAGTAGACGGCGAGGGAAGTGTGAAGTATGATGAGGAGCGTTGGGCAAGGCTCGAACACAGTGGATGGAAACCAGACGCACCTTGGTACGACGAGATGTGCAAACAGTTCAACAATGACTCGATGAAGATTGCGCAGGAGCTTGACGTATCATTCATGGGTTCTAACGACAACGTTATCGCACCGGAGTTCATTGAAATGCAGGATAAGCTCAATGTTAGAGAACCTCTTGAAGACTTCAAAGATCCTCTGGTAGAAGAGACATGGTTCTGGAAGCTCCCTATGGAAGGTCACAGATACATTTGTTCTGTTGACCCTTCAAGGGGTACAGCAGCCGATAGGACAGCCATTGAGATCATTGATATGGACGGTAGGGATGAGAATGGTCTTCCTATCATAGAGCAGGTTGCAGAATACGTAGGTAGGAAACTTGGTGATGACATTGGTGCTATCGCATATCAGTATGCCACAATGTATAATGACGCTTTCGTTGTAGTCGATGCAACCGGAGGACAGGGTGATGCTGCAATTATCACAATGCTTCAGATGGGCTACAAGAATATGTACTACGAGGATATGAACCAGAAGACATATATGTTGCAGAGAGCGACGAAAGTATATGACAGTTATACTGACAAGCTTCCTGGTTTCCACTTCCAGGGTAACAGATATCCTGTATTGGCTAACTTCGCCGGACTTGTAAGAAACAACGAGTTCAAGATCAGATCTGCAAGGGTTATCAATGAACTTGACACCTGGATATTCAAGGGTGACAATGCGAGAATGGATCATATGGACGGTGCTCACGACGACACCATTACATCACTTGCAATGGGTCTTTTCGTTATGCAATACTCTTTTAACAGGTTACAGAGTACGATCAACAAGGACAAAGCCATATTGAACGCTTACATGATGACAAACTCATTCAAGGTGAATAGGCCTAAGATAGGTAATGGAAGAAATATGACACCTGGTACTGGTTTACCATTCTATAAAGCAGACAAGATGAAATCATATAACAGCACAGCATTCGGAAACTATATGTGGATGTTTGGAGGATACAAGTGATATTTATATAGAAAATAGAATCTATGAGTAAAGTTTTAAATGAGAATTATCACGGCGAAGTATATCATTTCACTAGTCTAATACAAGCATCTTGGATATGTGAGGAAGACTGTCTTGAATCAAGGTATACATCTTCTGAATTTTCTGAATATGAAGAGCAAGCCCCTACAATCTCATTGACAAGAGATAGATTATATAACATTCAAGGTGGTGGTAACAATACTATAGTGCGTTTTGTGTTTGATGGGGATACATTACAAAACATACGTAGCGCAAGATTAAGACCATTCTCATATACTGGTAAAAAGGGCGAAGCGGAAGAAAGACTTGTGAACGTTGATATAGACCCGTTACACAAATACTTGAAGAGAATCGAAATTGATGTTGTCTATGACGAATATTCTTGGGCTAGTGACAGAGATTTCGACGAGGAGCTGGATTTATATAATGAATTTAGAGAGCGTTACCCGGAATTAGATGAAAATGAGTTGAACCGCAAGATAACAGACTACCTTATTGGTGTGATAGTCAATAATGAACTCTTCAAGGACAAAGTGGTTGTCAGAAACAAAACCACAGAATGCCGTATTACGAATGTTGTTAAACGAGTATTAAAAGAATATCTCGATAAAAACATAGTGTATCCGTTAAAAAAAACTCTTGATGACACACCACAACGTTACAAGAATACAAATATACAAAAATTACATTACCTAGAGCAAATGCTGGGTCTTGACATAATAGATATCAGACATGCGTTTGATAAGCATGAGGTGTTTAAAAATGGGTGGGTTATACATTTTACTAATAATCCATTTTCAATCATAAAAGATGGCTTCCTGGGCATAGAAAAAGAGTCACAAATGAGGATATGGAGAACATATAGAAGAATGATGCCAAGAAGTCAAAAAGATGGCTATGCGTTTGCTTATGATGTCAATGACATACCATCAGAAGCGTGTGCATATGGTAATTATGCACTAATGTTTAGAACTAGCGGATTAAAGGTACATAACAGGGGAGACGAAGGAGAGTGGCAGGTAATCTTCAACAGTAAACTAGCAAATCTTAAAAATTGTTTTCTATTGAAGATAGACAAAACGCAACATTCTTATTCACATGATAACGACGAAGTTGATGCCTATTCTAAACTTAATGGTGCTAGTGTTATAAATCCATCTACCGGGAAAGTTATATATAAATCTAACTCAATTGACAAAGTAATTAGTTGGGTTATAACTAATGGGGTACAATATAAAAATGCCAATACGTTCAATAACGTGTCTAATATTAAAAGTCATGATAAATGGGCTGAGAAAATGATTTCAGACATGCTTAATTACGCAAAAGATGAACTTGGTGATAGATGTATTGTGTACGGTGATGATGTGAATGGAAGAAGTTTTTATAGTATAGCATATACTGGAAATTTTAAATATCGTACTTTTATTGAAAAGTTTGGGTTTAAACCCATGAATGGCAGTTATCGTACCTTCGTAAATGATTGTCTGGAGATATACAAAACCTATGGTTTTGATTATGATGCGGCTAACAGGTGGAAAGAAAAATATGGCGAATTAGATAGAAATGAGGAATGTTCATGCATAACAATAGTTTATAATAGAGAGGCATATAACAAAATATAATAACTATTTATAAAAAACTAAAAGAATTATATTTTAATATAAAACAATATAATAATGGCTAGAAAGAAACCAACAGTATTCCAGGCACTTGATAATGCAATATCTGGCAATTGGAAGTCACCAACAGAACCAGCGATACCACATGTCAACAAATATGACATGAGTAATCCGGACAACACTGTTATATATAGGACATCCAACAAGGAGGATTATTTGCAGAAGAAGCTGGAATTGCAACAGGATAAGTTCATTAGGGATAGATGGGTAAAGGCAAACGTCAACCTGTCTGTATCTGCTTACTCCGGCTTGAACAACATCAAGCTGATGTACCGTGACGCAGACTTAATGGATGCATTCCCAGAGATAGGTGCTGCCCTCGACATTGTATCTGAGGAGAGTACCATCGTTAATGACAAGGGAATGGTGGTGAATGTTTACTCAAAGTCTGACAGAATCAAGAACATTCTTGAAGATTTGTTTGTTAATAGGCTTAACATTCAGCTTACAGGGCAGATGATCATCCGTGCAATGTGTAAGTACGGAAACCAGTTTATGCTTCTTGATATTGATCACAAGAACGGTGTTAAGGGCTGGAAGCAGCTACCAGTATTCAATGTGGAGAGAATTGAGAACGGTATACAGAATCCTTATGGATATGGAATGTCAATATCGGTCAATAGTGCTAATATTGATGAAAAGGATTTGTCAACACAATTCATATGGATTGATGAAAACCAGGGACAGATCCCATTCCGTGATTGGCAGATCGCCCACTTCAGATTGCTTACAAACTCACTCTACCTGCCTTATGGCGTATCTTACTTGAATGCGGCACGTAGGCACTGGAGGATGCTATCACTTATGGAGGATATGATGCTTATCTATCGTCTTGAGCGTTCAATTGAAAGACGTGTGTATAAGATTTTCGTGGGTGCTATCGACGACGCTGACGTACCTGCATATGTTGAGCAGATTGCAAACGAGTTCAAGAGAACACCTATCATAGACCCTATCACCGGACAGGTTGACTTGAGAAAGAATATACTGTCAGTTGACCAGGACATCTTTATCCCTGTTCGTGACGAGAACGCACCTACCCCTATTGATACGTTGTCTGCTGCACAGAACATGACAGCACTCGATGATATCAAGTTCGTACAGGGTAAGGTATTGACAGCACTTAGAATACCTAGGACATTCCTTAACTTCGATGAGGCTGCTGGTGACGGTAAGAACCTCGCACTTATGGATATTAGGTTTACGAGGACTGTAAACAGAATTCAACAGGCATTCTTGATGGAGTTGACGAAGGTTGCAACCATACATCTATTCCTTCTCGGATTTGAGGATGAATTGACAAACTTCACCTTGTCAATGAACAATCCATCAACACAAGCAGAACAGCTTGAGATTGAGAATATGCAGAAGAAGATCGACGCAGTTAGAGACGCTGTATCTGATCCAGGTAACGGTCTGCCAGTTATGTCACAGACTCGTGCCCTCAAGCAGATTATGAAATGGTCTGACAAAGAGATTAAGGAGAACCTTGAGGAGATACGTCTTGAGAAGGGTATTGCTGCTGAGCTTGAGAAGACAGCACAGATCATCAAGAAGACTGGTATCTTTGACACTGTTGACAGAATCTACGGAGAACCTGGAGCTGAGTATATGGACGACCAGCAGGGCGGTCTACCTGGACAAGGAGGCCCTGGTGGCGGCGGTGGAGGAGGAATGGGAGCACCACCTCCAGCACCAACAGACTTCGGAAGCGAAATGGATAACCTCGGAGCACCTGGAGCTGAAGACACAGGAGACATGGCAGGACAGGAAGGTTCTATACCTACAACCGATATGGGAACTGAGGGTGCTGAACAACCAAACGAGTCTATCAGCAGAAAAGGCAAAAAGGTTATCACAGAGCAATCCAATCTGTTCGAACAGTATCTGTCATCACTCACTGGTCATACGACTTCACCTAAAGAGACGAAATACGAAAGGGCTGAAGTATATGACAGTGGCTCATTGCTGATCAATGAGGAATTTGACAAGATGATCAGTGCTCTTGGTAAATTCGTTGATGACGATGTTGAGTCAGATAATTAATATAATTGTGTGACTAGTTTTTAATAAAGGCGTGACGGTTGTCACGCTTTTTCTGTCTCTGAGATATTTATAAGAAAAAATGTACTAATATGAACACTAAGAAATATAAGGAAGAGTTTTCAAACTACATAAGCATTATGAAAGAGGCTCTTGAGAGGGAGAATTTCGACGCTTATGATACAGCCAGGGATATGCTTGAAGAGTCAATAGGTGAGTGTAGGCACGAGAAGGAATTGGAGTCACAACTTGACACCAATAACTTCGGTGTCCTTAACCATATCTTTGAGGACAGACTCCCGGAGTTGTTCAAGAACAACAAGAAGGCTGTACGTGAAGTGATTAAACTCATAAAGGAGGACAAGAACCTTTCAGCGCAGTTTGATTTCTATAACAACATCAGAAACTACAAGGGAAAAATTACAGAGATGATTGACCCAGTAGGATACTTATCACATTTCAATGCCGTTGTAGAGAAATACAACTTGATTGACAAGGATACAATCATAGAGTCAAACAAGAAACTTAGAAAGGTATTGAAGGAGAATAACGTCGTACCTACTGAGTTCATTGATGAGGAGTCTATGAGCCTTTATGGTGCTGGACATAATCTCTTGACAAAGAAGCAATCTCTTAAGAATATGGTAACACTTACTGAGAGCATTAACTCTGTTGAGAACTATATGAACAAGCACAAGAATGATAAGATTAATGAGAGTATTGATCCACAGAAGTTGATCAGTGACTTCGAGAACAAGTTGAAGGAGACACTCACAGAGTCTGAAATGTCATTCGTAAAGGAGATTACAGACTGGAGAAGCCCTATTGCTGAGCAGAGGAAAGAAAAGTTATTCAACAAGTTCAAGAATGAGTGTATCAGCAAGGTTGATGAAATGTTGAAGGAAGATACTGGAAACGTCGAACTTGAGTCACTTAAGAAACAACTTGAAGAGCAGAAGTTCAACAAGGACTCCATCGTGCAGGACATTGCAAAACTACTTGAAATAAGGGATATACTCCTAGACAAATAATATACGAATATGAAAAAGATAATTAGACTAACAGAGAGCGACCTTCATAGACTTGTGAAGGAATCGGTACACAAGATATTGAGAGAAATGGATGAAACAGACCCAAGATTAAAATATGGGATTGACCGTGTTAATCAGATTTTCGATATTTGCGAAAAGCACCAAAAGAATTGGACTCCTACAGTAAATCACTTAGATCCAGAGGGTATTATTATACAAAAATACTACAGTGACTGGATTAGCGCAGTGAGAAGAGATTATACAGCAAGACGCAGATTATTCTTAGACCTTAATTCAGACATATTCTTTGGTGTTGATGCTAATGGCTTTGATATTATTAAAAACATATTTGAAAAAAGATATGGTAAATAACATATATGGAGGTAGAATACAATCTATCTCCATTTTTATGCTCTAAAATTTGGAAATCTCATTTTTTTTATATATCTTTGCAAATATTTATCTTTATCTAGACTTTGAAAATTATGAAAAAAGGATTAATTTGTATGCTTTCCAGCCTCCTGTTAATGACAGGATGCTTAAAGCACGAAATGCCAGAGTACAATAACAATCAACAGCAGATTGAGAACAATATGCTGGCTGTGTTCGGTACTAAATTTGATACCAATCACGATTGGTGTGTAACTTCGTCCGGAAACATCAAGATAACCGGAATTCCATCTGAAATCGATAAGGTTCAGTTGATGGTGTTCATTGAGGAGACTGACACCACGACATCTATGTTGGTTCTTAATGAAGCTGACGTTAACGGTCAGTCAACAGTATCACTTGCGTATGATGCGCCAAGTGATAACCTAGGTATGTATGTATCATTCATATCCGGTGCTTCATTCAAGTTAGTTCCGGTGAAAGGTGAGACGGTTGACTTCAATGACAAGGCAATGACAAGGAACACTGCCGTTGACTACAACATTCCTACAACTACTCCTATAGTTGATCGTGACGTTACAGAGTCATATGCAAGTCAGAGAGGCTGGCTTCCTGGACAGGTGCTGTACGAGCCATACGATATGCGTACACACACTATGACAGCGCAGGATTACTCTGACGAATATAAGGCTATATTCAGAGCCATAATATTCTCCTATTTCAAGAACGGTAGACAATATAATAACCTTCCGTTGATCAAGGAGAGTGGCATATATAATGACAACGCATATCCGTTCACTACAGGAAAAGAGCCTATCGTAGTATCTCCTGTGTATAAGAGTGATAAGGCTAAGCAATATGGAAATGAGATCTGGAACTCAGACTTCTACTATTACTACTACAAGGAGTCTGATATGGTGGGAAAAGACCCTGTTACATTCCTCAATAGTCTTCCAAAGTACAAGCTTATTTCATTCAAGGATCATTTTGGTGAGACTGAGGATAACGTAATAAGCAAAAGGAATGCTTATCCAATTGTATACTGGGGTGATGGAACTCCAGAGCCAGGTGTAACCAAGGGTTCTTTCATATTCCCAGAGGGTTACAAGATCGGATTTATGGTTCGTGCTAAGACTGAGTTTGCTGAAGGCAACCCTCCAAAACCCAGGAAACAAGGAGAGCTTTATGCAGACGGTAGGCTCAACTACAAGATTAATTTTTGGGAGAATTTCAAGAGTTCTAAGCTTTCTAGCGACGCACCAAGAGCTGGTTGGATTACTGTTAATGACCGTATGTTGCTTTGCTTTGAGTCTGGTACTGATAGTGACTTCAACGACATCATCCTCGAAGTCGAGGGAGGTGTGAAGCCAATCATCAACATACCGGAGTTCGAGGTAAACAGTTACACATTCTGCTTCGAGGATACTGAACTTGGTGACTACGATATGAACGACGTGGTAATCAAAGCAAAGAGGGTTAACGAGACGACAGTTGAATACCAGGTTGTTGCTTGTGGGGCACACGACTGGCTTATCATTAAGAATATTAATGGAAATGTAATAAACAGTAACTCTGAGGTTCATTCATTGTTCGGTGTATCAACTGAGGAATTTGTCAATACTGAATCACATAATGCAAATCCTGTTGTTGATAGAATCGCAGTAAACAAGTCGTTCAGTTTCCTGGATGAAGCTACTCAGCCATACATATATGACATAACGACTGAAACAACAGTAAAGCTCTCAAAGAAGGGTGAAGATCCTCATGGTATTATGATACCATATGACTTCAAGTATCCTAAGGAGAAGGTATGCATAAGGTTCGCATACGACGAGTTCAACAACTGGGGTGAGAACAGGATAACAAGTACATATTGGTACAAGCATCCTAATGCTCTAGTATTCGACTAAACAATAAAGGCAACCAGAAATGGTTGCTTTTTTTTTATGCCCAGATCTTGATTTTTTCAAAATTTTCTGTATATTTTATTTGTAAAAAATCAAGAAATGAAAAGATTGAACAAAGAGTATAAATTAGATTCTTCCAGTTCTGTCATATTGAAATATGGAAGTGTGAATAAGGATAACCCACAGGTTGTTTACATATCCGGGAAGTGCTGGATATGTCCTACAGTAGAGACTGACTATGACAAGGTTATCGCCGATGTTGAGTCAGAAATGAGGAAGAACATAAGGAAGACACTTGTCGATGGTATCAATTTTGATGACAAGTTCATATTGGATTTTGATATAAGCACCGACGGCTTATATCCGAATAGGAAGAAGTTTCTGTCGTTTGACTTCTATCTTCGCCAGAACGAGAGGAACAAGAAAAGCCTGGCTGATCTCAAGGAATTTCTTGACAGCAAGGTTAGATATATATCAAATGAAATGGTGTTTGCATTCAAAGAAAACGCTTTTACGGTTGAAAAGCAGAAGTAACGTAATATTTATATAAAAAAAGATATTATGAGCAAGACTATTAATATAACAGAGGATAAGTTCAAGAGAGTACTCAGAGAGGTATTCAAAGAAGAAATATATGAGGACAACCAGCGTCCATTTAAAGATCAAGCAAAGGAAAAAGAGTTTGAGCGTAATGGCACTTCATATGAGGGCGTAGAAGACGGTCATGGTGAGTCAACCGTAGGTCGTGGTCCAGACAACTTTGACAAGAACAAAGGTTTAAATGACGTTATAAATCCAGAATTACCATAAAGATAAAAGCGAGGTAACTACCTCGCTTTTATTGTTATTATGAATTCAATATATTTTTAATTTTGTTTATTTTTTCACTAATCATATCTTTGTTATTTGTAGATATATTAGTCTCTACGTACTGCTGAAGTTCCTCAGCCTGTCCTACCCAAGCACCAGGTGTTGATGGATCTGATACAACGTCCCAACAAATAAGCTCGAAGTCATCACCTACGATGTACTGACCAAGTTTCTGTTCAACTGATCCTACACCTCTTGAAGATACACCGATCTTAATTCCGTTGAGAAGCAGGTTTGCCATCTGGTCTCCACGAGTAGATACAATACCATACTTTCTGAATCCGTGAGAGGTATTGATCATACACTTTCCGACAAGGGTTCTGCCTTCCCAATGAAGTTCTGTGATGTTTATTGCAATTCTATCCAAGTCAATTGTTGACTCTGCTGGGTGGTTGAGTTCACCTATTGCATTGCTGTCATGTATTTTCTTCTGATAAAGTTCAACTTGTTTTTTCAGAACTTCCTCCGGATATATTCTGCCGTTTGCGTTCTTTATTCCGAACTTCTGGAATACTGCGTCAACAATAAATGGGTGAGGTACGTGCCACTCGCCGTCGATCCCCTCCGTAATAGTCTGTGGGTTCTTGACGTACATGTATCCGTCTTTTTCGATAAGGATACCGTGTCCTGTTTTACCTTCCTTTATTATTTCTAATTCCTTTTTCATTACTAGTAATATTTTTTATTATAAATATTTAGGTTTGTTCAAATATTTATATTATGTACCGTAATTGACAAGTATAATACTTCTTGCCATCAAATTCACTATTTTTAGGTGTTTACGAAGTTTTTTTGTACTTGTGGTATATTTATAAATAAAATAATGCATTAAAAATTTATTTCTAGATGAAGAATATTAGGAGCAAAGTTGTAAGAGAATCTTTACTTGATTACAACGCACTCGCAAAATCTTTGCAGGAAAACACTGAAGGTGCAGTCAAGAATCTTCTTAGTGAGACTGTACGTGACACATATGCCAAGTTACTTTCTGAATCAGACGACGACAAGGAGTATGATGAAGAGGACGTGGACATTGATGGAGGAGAAGTGGAAGATACTGCTGATGCTAGTGGTGCAGACGATGCTAATGTAGACGCAGGTGCTGAGGATGGCTCAGACGGCGTAGACGCAGGAATGGAAGCAGATGCTGATGCTGAAGGTGGAAAAGATTTGCCAGCTGAGGGTGGTGATGAAGTTCCAGCAGAGGGTGATGCTGATGCCGAAGGAGACGATTGGGCAGAGTTTGACAAGTACAAGGTGTCAGATGACGAGTATGACTTCTCAAATGCGGAAGACGAGGAAATCGTAAAGGTTTACAAACTAATGAAGAATGACGACCAGATTCTCGTTCACAAGGACGACGATAAGGTTAAGATTCAAGACAACGAAACTGGAGCTGAGTACATAGTTGACCTTGGTGGTGACAATGAGGCTACTGGTGTCGCTGCTGTTGAACCAGGTGAGGATGAAACGAAGTTCGAGCCGAAGACTGGCAACGACGCAGATGCTAACTTTGAAGGTGCTGAGGGCGGCGACGTAGCTGATCATTTCAGTGGTGATGATGAATTTAATAACGAAGATGATATGAACGAATCAACAGAGAGAATGTTTGAGCTTGTACTAGAGTATGACTCAAATGTAGGATACACTGACAATTATCAGAAGAAGGACGTTATGACAACCCCAGGTATGTCAGAGCCAGGAAAGAATGTAAACGACTGGGACGCAGGTGTACCAAAGGGCAAGTCAAAGCCTTGGTCTGGTAAGAAAGGTGACAAGAGCGAGAACCAGCCATTTGACGCTGAAAAGGGTAAGACAGTCGAAGAGGGTGCTGTTAACGAGTTGAAGACAAATGCTGAGCATTCAGCAAACATTGGTAGCACTTCAAGGACTGACGGACCTAACAACCCAAGAGGACGTAAGGGACGTAGTTTCCACACTGCACAGAACGGACAGGAAACCGGAACTGGTGACAACGCTTACAAAGGCAATGGCAACGGCGGCGGTAACAACGTAGAGGTTGACGTTAAGGTTGAGAACACCTTAAAGAAGATAAACAAGACTCTTAAGGAGAACAAAGAACTTAAGGAAACCCTTAACACTGTGATGACATCACTCAAGGAGGCAGCTGTGACAAACCACAACCTTGCACAGATAATTAAGCTCATCTCTGAGAACTCTACCACTAAGGAAGAGAAGGAAGAGATAATTAGGAAGTTCGCTAACGAAGCTAAGACAATCGACGCTTCAAAGGCTCTTTACGAGTCAATCAGCAACGACCTCAAGAAAACAAAGAAAATGAACATCACTGAGGATAAGAACCTTTCAGTTGAGAGTTCAAAGAAGATCAACGAGACCCCAATTTACAAGTCACAGGACATCATGGAATCTCTCGATCTTATGCACAGAATGATGAAATAACGTATTTTTCGGAATTTGTGTATATTTATTAAAAAAATAACTAATAAAAAATAATTTCATTATATGAAGGAATTTCTATCTAGTGGCGTAGTTGGTAACATTGAGTACAACGCCCAGAAACAGATACGTGAGAGCATTCAGAACCGTTGGGATCAGCTCGGTTTTACCGAAGGCCTTCCAGCAGGTATCAAGGAGAATGTTGCTACGTTGTATGAGAACGAGGCTAAGCACTTGATCTACGAGGCTACAGCTTCTGACAATAGTGGTTCATTCGAGACTGTTGTATTCCCTATCATCCGTAGGGTATTTAGCAGACTTCTCGCTAATGACATCGTATCAGTACAGGCTATGAACCTTCCTGTTGGTAAGTTGTTCTTCATCCTCCCTGTTACTTCAGAGAGAGAGTGGGAACTCCCAGCAGATGCAACTGGTGACACTGAGCCTGGCGATATCGTAGACGGTACTACTGGTCGTCACCTTGGACTTATGGGTTATGACAGAGTTAACCGTAATAAGGAAGGACGTGTTGAGCCACGTTACTACCTCCCAGACGAGACAATTAACGAGCTTCAGAATGCATGGTACATCCCAGTTCTTAGCGACGAGGATACCTATGACACATTCGAGGCTGCTAAGGAGGCTGCTAAGGAAGCAGGCCTCAACCCAACTGCAATCCGCAGAGTAGGTCCAGAGGTAACACAGTACTTCCAGAAGACTCTTTATGATCTCTTCTACAATGACTTCCTTTATGACAACTCAAAGGGTAAGGTAACTATCAAGGTTGGTAATGCAGTTCCTGTATTCTTGACCCCTGGTGGTGTTCGCCCATTCGGTGCTGACAACCTTAACAAGTACTTCAAGAGTGGATTCGATGGTACTGTACGTAACATCATCCTTGAGATCGATGGTTTCTCTTCATTCAACGCTTCTAAGTTGACTGGTCCTGACGGTAACGAAATGGACACTGAGGAATTCCTCGCATCTTTGAAGGTTATCACTCAGAAGGAACTTCCAGCTGCTAACGTTCCTGGTTCAGAGAGCGTTCAGACTGCTGCTTTCAGAAAGTTCGAGTCTGTTCCATTCAGAGTTGTTACTCAGAAGTATGGTAAGGGTATCGTAGAGTACGGTGCTGCTTGCGACGCTGAGGGTAAGATGTATATCGAGCTTGATCTCGCTAAGCCAGTTGTTCAGCAGGCTGGTACAATCGACGGATACGTTGGTGTTGACGCTGCTGCACTTGACGCTGCTATCTCTAGCGGTTCAACTGAGGAGACAAAGGAGAACCTTGCTAAGCTATTCAAGATCGCTTGGGCACAGTACGACTCACTTGAGCTTGAGACTGAGATCGGTGAGGTTAGCTTCAAGCTTGATTCAGTAACTGTATCAGTTGTAGAAAGAAAGCTTCGTGCTACCTGGTCTCCAGAGCTTGCACAGGACGTTTCTGCATTCCACAACATCGACGCAGAGGCTGAGTTGACAGCTATCCTTTCAGAGCAGATCGCTGCTGAAATTGACCGTGAGATTCTCCGTGACCTTAGAAAGGGAGCACCTTGGCAGGCACGTTGGGATGTCAATGGTTGGAGGAGAATGGCTGCATTCTCTACAAACTACACCCAGAAGGACTGGAACCAGGAGCTTATGACTAAGATCAACCAGATTTCTGCACAGATCCACAAGTCTACTCTTCGTGGTGGTGCTAACTTCATCGTTGTATCTTCTGAGATTTCTGCACTCTTCGACAACTTGGAGTTCTTCCACGTTTCAGACGCTAGCGCAGAGAGCGATCAGTACAACATGGGTATCGAGAAGATCGGTTCACTCAGTGGACGTTACACCGTTTACCGTGACCCATATTCTCCACACTGGTCAATCATCATTGGTCACAAGGGTAAGTCACTCCTTGACACTGGTTACATCTATGCACCATACGTTCCAATGCAGTTGACTCCTACAATGTACAACCCATTCAACTTCGCACCAGTAAAGGGTATCATGACCCGTTACGCTAAGAAGATGGTTAACAACCGTTACTACGGACACGTTCGTGTTGACGGTCTTGTACACTGGTCAATCAACGAGTTCAGATAAGCCGAACAGGTTTAAACTCAATATTAAACCCTGGACACTAGGTGTCTGGGGTTTTTTTATTTGCCTCTTGATATTTATAAGAAAAAAGTTATATTTTATTATGAACGAAAGACAACAAAAACTGTATAATTATCTCCTAAAAAATAAACTTGGTACTTTCAACAGTATTGCCAATAGCAGGTGGACTGATGATATGCGTCATATGAATATGGAAGATGAGGTCAGACAGGCTGGAAGGTACATTGACGATGTTGCTAGTGAAGGAATACGTGAAATGTGGAGGAAAGGTATTGATAACGACGTTGCCGGACTTACAAGGAAAGAGATAAGGAAGGTTGCTGAGGCTGTGTATTTTTTCGCACTCAAGAAGAAACAGGAACGTATGGGTGACAGGAGAAGTATTGAAGACATTATGAAAAGATACAACGAAAATAAAAATCATATAAATATAGACAAAATAATTACAGAAGCAATAGATAGAATATGCAATACTTCTATATAAAACAAGGTAGTACACTACCAACACTGAGGATGGAACTTATTGAGGATGGCCGTCATGACTTCAACAAGTTCCACGAATGTATCCAGGGTGCTGACATCACGTTCACAATGACAAACATTGATTCCAACGTCGTCAAGGTAGCTAAGAATAAGGCATATATAAAGTTACGTGAGAACGACGACTGTACAGAACAGTATGTCATTTGCTACGACTGGAAAGAGCGTGACACAAAGGAAGCTGGAAGCTTCAAGGGAGTGTTCGAGATTACCTTCAACGGTAATATCAAGAATGACTCGTATACATACCCAAGTGGCATCTTGAACATGCCGATAAGGGAAGAGCTTATGATCACAATTTTACCTAAATAATATAATTAATTAGTAGTGTTATGAGAGTAGAACCAATTTTCAAACCAGGCGATTATATTATCAACAGGCATAGCGGAGATATGGCAATAGTTGATAACATAACACCAAAGAACTATTACCGTTTCAAGGCATACTGGGGACATATGTTCAAGGAACTGAAGGATGTGAAAGATAAGAATTATGAGCTTCAAGTGAACTATCAAAAGTTCTATGACTTATGTACTGACGAGGAAAAGAAAAGACTTGATGAAATTATAGAGAAAGGATAGCGGCTGCTATCCTTTTTTTATGTCTTTTTTGGTTTGGAAAATGTATTTATAGTAAATTACGTAATTAAAATATTTAAAGAATTATGGCTAAAAAGCAATTTATAAGACATTTGGAGTTCTATGGTTTCCCAGACCAGAACGGATACTCTAGTGAGATTAATGGTGTTGACTTGTCAGACATCCGTGAGAAGAATAAGGAACAGGACGAGGAAATCCAGGATCTTGAGGGTGAGAAGGCTGACAAGAAAGACCTTGTTGCACTTAGTGGAACTGTCGAAAACTTCATCACACGCCAGTCAGAGATCAACCAGGAGTTCGCTGATGCAATCAGTGGTATGTCCGGAGACATCGAGGAACTGAAGGCTATTGACACTGAGTTCGCTGAGCAGCTCAGTGCAATCACTAGTGGTGTCGATGAGGCAATGGACGCTATTGAAATCCTCGGTGACAGGATTGAGGACGTTGAGGATAGTGTAAGTGGACTTAGCGGTGCTATCGAATCAATAACAGAGGATTATGCGAAGAAGGAAGACGTTTATTCCAAGGAGGAAATCGATGAGATGATCTCTAGCGGCTTCAGTGGTTACGCAACCCAGGAGTGGGTAGAGGAACAGGGATATATCACTGAGGAAGAGGCTGATGCTAAATACGCTAAGATTGAGGATTTGGAGGCACTTTCCGGTGCTGTTGAGAGTGCTGCAACGGATATCGATGACAGACTTGAGGAGATAAACGACTCAATAGATGATGTAAACGATAAGGCTGATAATCTTGCGGAAGACCTCAGCACATTCAGTGAGGATGTTGCAAGTGCTTTCTCTGAGGTTAACGACGCTATAGACGAAATAAACGATAAAATAAGTGGTATTACCGACGATATTACAGACCTTGTTGAGGTCGTAAGCGGCAATACAGAAGCAATCGAGAATCTTAATGAAGCAGTAAGTGCAAATACTGAGGCTATTGAGGAACTTGATGATAAGATTGACGACGCTGTAAGCGCACTGACTGAGGATATCCAGGAAGTGAAGGATGAACTTGGCAACAAGGCAAATGTATCAGACCTTGAGGATCTCCACACCGAAATGATAAATGGTCTTGAGAACCTTGAGAACAAGAAGGCTGAGAAGGAAGACCTTAATTTCGTAAGCGGTGCTGTTGACGCAGTTGACGCTAAGATAGACGCTGAGATTGCAAGATCAACAAGTGCTGACACTGCAATGCAGAACAAGATTGATGAACTTGATGCTGAGGTACAGGAGGCTGTTGAGACTGTTGAATCTTATGGTGATAGAATAGATCAAATCGAGAGTGGTCTCGCACAGGAGATAATCGACAGACAGAATGGTGACACAGCACTCATCGGAACAAGTGGTGACAGCGACAGCGCAGACACCATCTGGGGTGCTAAGAACCTTGCTGATATGTATAAGGGACAGGCAATTGCATCTGCAAAGACATACACAGATGACAAGTTCGCTGAGTTCGATGGCGAACTACAGAACCTTGAGGGCAGGATAGAACAGCAGATGTCACAGTTCGCAACAGAGGAGTTTGTTATCTCTGCTTGCAATGATACTGAGGCAGAGCTGAGAGGTGAACTTGGTACAGCACTTAACAATGAGATCGAAAGGGCTGAAAGAGCTGAGACCAATATGGAGGTTGAAATACAGGCTTTATCAGCACAGGTTGTTACAAACATTGGTAAAATCTCAGATAACGCATCAAGAATTAATGCCCTCACAAGATGGGAAGGAACTAACCCAGAGGAATATGATTCTTGGGCTTCATCACACCCAGATGCAAACGGTATTGTAGATGTTCTTCATAGGGAAGTTCACTCTTTGACACCACAGGGATTCGATGAGTTAAAGGCTCAAGTTAGTGCCAATACTGCTGATATAGCTACCAACGCAGCCAATATAGCAGCAAATACAGCAAATATCGAAGCTAACACGGAGGCAATTGCAACAAAGGCTTCTACTGAGTATGTTAATTCAGAAATTGAGAGGGTTGAGGAAGAGATACCTTCAGTTGAAAATCTTGCAACAAAGGATGAAGTAACTGAGGCTCTTGCAACAAAGGCTGATGCTGAAACAGTTTACACAAAGGAAGAGGTTGATGAGTTGCTTGCAGCAAAGAACGCAGAGATAGAGGAGATCAAGGCAGCATACAACAATTTGAAGAATATGGTGCTAGACCTCTACTACACTACCACTTATTCTATTCCAGCAGACAGTACATTGGACTCTATGCTAAAGAATAATAGTGGAGAGGCTAAGCTGACTGAGGATATCACCACAGGTACTATTGCTGCTGGTAAAACCGCAAAGAACATTGTTAAGTTGAATCTCGGCGGTAAGACAGTGACCTTCACTGGTGCTACAACGAACAATCCAGCTATGATGTTCAGATATAAGCAGCAGGTTAACATTTGTGGCAGTGGTACAATAGATGCTGGCGGGCGTATCGCAGTTGAGGCTGACGGCACTGATTGCGAAATCACACTTAGCGGAACAATCTTTGGAAAGCCAACATACATTACTGACAGAAGCGGCGGTGAGTTGATTTACTGTTACCTTGGAACTATCAACATCACAGATGGTATATTCAAGAACACAGGTGAAGATAAGTCATTTATGCTGAACTGCTACGATGCTAACTACAAAAATGGTACTGCTAAGATAGTTGTTACTGGTGGTAAGTTCTATGACTTCAACCCAGCAGATAATACAGCAGAAGGCCCTGGAACTTCATTTGTACCAGCAGGATATCACGTTGAGACATCAACAGATGGAGATAGTACAGTCTATACTGTAAAGAAAGACTAATACATAAAAAAAAGGAGGTAGATTATAATCTACCTCTTTTTTTGTTAGTTAAGCATTAATATATTCTTCATCGCAAGCTTGTTGTCAACCTCTTTCAGAGTTTCCCCAAATCTGAAGAATATCCTTCCGTCGTCCGGGTACTCGTCATATTCGTCAACGTTTTCCCAGGCAAGGGCAATGATACCATCGGTGCAATCCTGGAAACCGAAACAGCAGTTATCCTGGATAAGATCCAGCTTGATCTTCATCTTAACAGTATGTATTTCGGTTATATACTCATCCTTCGGCGTAAGGTTGTTAACAAGACAGCAAGGCTTCTGTTCAAAGTCTTCACCCCAGAATTCATCTATGTTATTGGTGAAGATAAACTCATACCTGTAATATCCGTCTGACTCCTCGCCGATGAGCCGGATAAAGCCAAGTCTCACATCTTCCTCTTCTTCAAAGAACATTTCTTCGTCATTGTATTCCATTGGTAAAATATTTTAACATATTATTAACAACTTGCCCTACCGCAGCCATAAACTATAGGGTGTTTTCTCCTATATTTATCTTCCTTTATCTGTTTTTTGTACAATTTTATCTCTTCCTTCCACCTCTTCTTGAGACTTCTCTTAAGCATAAAGATATTCCACCAGCCTTTGATGTTAAAGATGAACTTGAGTTTTATCTTGAGTTTCTGCCATTTGGTTAAAACACCATATTCATCACAGGATACATATGCTTTCTCACGTGCAATACCATAGCTAGCCCTAGTCAATACCTGGATAATCCTTTTCTCCTCCTCAAGTCTAGACATAGGTCTTGGAGGGGTGCTACCATAAAATTCTTCTTTTGCACCCCTTTGGAGAAGTTCACTTCGCACTTTCTCTTGCTGTTCAAGCCAAGCATTGTTCTGGCGTTCCTTTGATTCCCTACGGCATGTTGCATCTCTGAACATAGACTTAAGCCCCTCGTAGTCACTTGGGAGAGAGTCAATCTCCCAGTAACTGAGGTGACCATTTATGCCGTTGTTGTATATTGTTTTGTCTATTGCCATAATTGGTTATTTTAATTCACTTAGTGGGCGTATCGTTTTTACAGCCTCCGGGTTTATTGATGTTGTCTTTACTTCCTTTATAGGCCATAGTTCCTTGCATACAGAAGGTTTTGCTTCTTCTACTGGAATACAAGTTCCCGGAGCAACCTTTGGAATATCAGCCCAAATCTTGTCATCAAGTTCCTTTTTCTTTTCTTTGTAGAAATTGTAGTTTTCAACAAGTTTCTCAAATTCATCATCCTTTGTTGCATCTCCCTCACTCATTCTGAGTTTTTCCAGTATTTTTTGCTCAATTGTATCCATATTTCTCTGGCACTTTGCTGAATCGTCAGCAAGTTCTGAATCACGCAGTGGTGATTCAATTTCCTCACGGATGAATTTGTCAATATAGCTAATACTATGACGTTTCAAAAATTCATCAAGTTTTCCTTCCCTGTCCATCTTGATAATCTCTTGCGCCACCTTTAGACTCTCGTCTGAACATTTGTCTTCAGAACGCTTTGGGTTTTCTATGTATATATCATCATTCTCTGGGAAACCATCTACAATCTCCTTTCCAATCTTGAATCTTTTCCTTGCAGCGTTTACCTCATTCATAAACTCTGATTTTTTGACAGCCTCAATCATTTCACTATCTGTCAATTTCTTCTTTTTGCTATTGGGGTCGTGGTTTCTAAGTATTTCATCAATTTCACCGTTTTTATCCATCTCGATGAGCTTCTTTGCGCCATCTATCTGATTAACGGTTGGATACAATAAGGAGTCTTCATTTACAGCCGCATTTGGTTCTCCACATTCCTTTGAATCTATTATTTCAACATAGTTTATCTCACCATCATTGAGGGTGTATTCTATGGTTTTACCATCTTCCAACTGATAGACAATCTTCTTGATTCTCTTATCATCCAAATTTAAACTTAAGTTCATAGCTTTACTTGTTTTTTTCGCTAACAATTATATTGTCAATTATTTCTTGTTTTCCTCGAACCTTGTCGAACATTTCTTTATAAAAAGTATCCAAAAAGACTTGATAGTAAATAGTTACGTCGTTTTTTTGATTCAATCTGTGTATTCTGTCCTCTGCCTGGAGGTTATCACCACTTACCCAACTGAAACTGTTGAATATTGCAACCCTACTTGCAACAAGCGTAAGACCTACTCCGGCACTCTGTATGTTACCTATGAACACCTTAACGTTAGGATCGTTCTGGAATGCCTCTACGGACTTATCCTTCCTCTTTGCAAGCATCTTACCATTATGCACTACACAGATGTCCTTGAACGCTTCCTTTATGGTGTTAAGTTCCTCGTCGAATGAACAGAATATAACCACCTTATGACCAAGATCGATACACTTCTGGGCAAGGTCAATGGTCTTGCTTGTCATATTGTTTGCAAGCCATTGTCTCATCATAATACCCTCTGTAATCTTCCTGTATCTCTCAAGGTCAACTGGGTCTTTCTCGTTCTGTGCCTCGACGTATTCATCCCATACCTTCGCATAACTCTTTCTCTCTTCCGGAGTGAGTTTATAGTTTAGGATCTTCACAGTCTTTTTCTTCAACTCAAGGTCATTCTTATCCCTCCTTAGGTAGTAAGGCTTGATAACCTCCTGCAACTCATCTATGTGAGAAGCACCGTCGGTTTTCCATATCTTCTTGCAGTTCTTATCGTGTATCTCGTCAAGTTCCTTCTTCTCCTCATCGGTGAGGTCAAACCAACTCTCTTTCCCTTTTTTCTTACAGTACATGAAGGTGTATGCGTCACGTTCCTTCCTGTTGTAGAAGAACTTACCGTCACAGTATCTCACAACATACTTTTTCCAGTCACGAGACACAGGGGCATCGATCAACTTCAGAAGGTTATAGAAGTTGATAGGTCTGTTGGTGATAGGTGTGCCGGACAACTCGTATATTCCGCTAGGGTTTGATCTCTTAACCAAGTCAGACATGATTTTGAAGAAGCCACTGGTTGTGTTTGACAACCTATGAGCCTCGTCTATGATGAACAGGTCGAATCTTGACTGGTAGAGCTGGCTGTTCTCCATTGCCTCCTGTATGACAGCAGACTTCTTGGAAACCTTCTCTTTCTCTTTCGTTACCTTTGTCACCTTACCATCTTGTAGTTCAAGACTGGTACTCTTCACAGTCTCCGTAGGTATCTCATAGAAGTTCTTGAGAATATCGTAGTTGATAATGGTGAACCTGTTCTCTTTCCATTTGCTACCCTCCACTATTGTTATGTCGTCTTCATCGACGTATCTCATAAGTTCCTTCTTCCAAGTAATCTTCACAGAAGCAGGGCAGATGATGAGTACTTTCTGGTATTTGTCCTCAAGTGCTGCCACTATTGCAGAGGTGGTCTTACCAAATCCCATAACGTCGGCGAGAATAGCCTTCTTTTTGGTTGTGAGGAACTTTACCGCCTCTTCCTGGTGAGGATAAAGGCAACGTCCAGAACACTCGTTATAGACGTTAAAATCTATTAATTTGTCCTGCCAAGGTTCTGACAAGAAATCAGTGAGTATTGCGTCCTTTGGAACGAATACCTCCATAGCCTTCTCCTGTGACCTTCTATATATGCAGAAGAAGTGGTATATATAGTCCGTCTCCCCCAAAAACCATGTTATTTTTAGTTTCTGTGGGATGAAGTCAAGCAGCAGGTCATTTTGTAGTTTCTCGCCGTACCAGTCTGCTATCTTCACTATCTTATTGATCTGTTTAGGTTCTCTGTCGTAGTTGTGGAGTATGTAGTCTATCTCAGAGTCTTTAAGTCCCCTTGTCTTGTAGGCATAGACAGTGTTCTTGAGGGTGATAATGTATGAATTCTCACCGGAATACTCCTTCAGAGCCTTATAAGCCTTGTCAATATTTGCTAATGATATTGCCATTTGTTATATTTTATATTGCAATATAAAATATAACAAAATTATTAAAAAAATCAAGGGTTTTAAGGAAGTTTTTTTACTTATTAATGAAATATTTATATTTATAAAGAAATTTGTATATGAAACAGATAATTAGATTGACAGAGAGTGATCTTCACAGAGTTGTGAAGGAATCTGTAAAGAGAATATTGGGAGAATTAAAAAACGACATTCTTGTTGATCCGGCAGATCAAATTCCTACCGAACAAGCAGAACAAGAGTCAAGTATAATGTGTACGTTCTTATTTAATGAAAAACGTTTGGTATTTGCTCCTTCGGCACAAGTTATACCAGATGATATGCCGGACGATGAATGGTGTTCAATAATCATCACTCCGGTACTTGGTAATGACAGCGAAGGATTCTATGTGGATGATTTGATTTGGGATTTTGACGAGGTTAATCCTAATCTGGCTAATAACCCACATTTACAGAAGATGGTTGATAATGCTATAGAAGAAAATCGTAACGAAATAATTCAGAAAATAATGGAAAATTCTAGATACTTTTAAAAACGTATGAAGCAGATAATTAGATTGACAGAAAGCGATCTTCACAGACTAGTGAAAGAGTCTGTAAAGAGAATAATAAAAGAATGGGATAGTCCGTTAGACAAGGTTAGAAATAACAAACCTAAGCCTGTTGGACAAATTCGTAATTTTGACCCTAACAGAAGTTACACAAGGCTTAATGGAATGTATGTAGATAACCAAAGAGTGATCCAAATCGCAAAAAAGAAACTATTAAGTATCATTTCAAAACCATTTGAAGTATCAGTAAATAATTGCGGCAAAAATGACTATGCCTATTTCTACGGCAAAACACTAGATGGGTGGGAGTTTGAGGCTGATGATATACCTGTTGATTTGGTAATTGATAGTTACTCATATTATAGTCCAGCAACACATTGGGACCCAGAGGAATGGGGAGATACCGAAGGCGGTGTCGAAGGTATTGACGAACCAGGATATATTGAATTCTGTCCTCCTGGTGGTACTCACGAAGAATGGCAAAGAATACAGCTTGACAATCAAATAAGAGACTTATTCGTAAAGAATGCTGAACCAAATGAAGATAGTGTTGGTAATGCACTATCTGATAAGGAAGCATACGAGCGTGATATGGAAGCTGGAAGGCGTGATGATTATTATGATATGCTAAGGGATGAGCGTTAAAATATTAATGAGTGAATCGACGAGGTTCACTCATTTTTATTGTCAACTATCTGATATTTATAGGAAATAATAGTGTTTATAATGGCAGAGATAACATTCAGCGGAAGCAAGACTAGAAGAGTACCTATCAACAGGAACTCCCTGTTCTATGACAAGGACTCTTTCAACGTCGAAATGGAAATAGGTAAGAACTATATAGAGCAGGATATGGGACAGGCTGTTGTTCTGTACCAGGTAGATGCTTCAAAGACACAGGCAGACGCTGTGTACGGCGAAACAACTCCTGGATCTGTCACATATAAGACACCTGTGGAAATACCTTGTGTCTATAAGGTAGAAGCACCAGAACTGAAGTCTTATGACAAGGACAAACAGTTAGGTACTTACAATAAGATAGGTAAACTGACATTCAGTTACTACAAGGAGACTGTTGATGAACTTGGTGTTACGATCAAGAAGGGTGATTACGTCGGTGTGCAGATTACACCAGAGCTTATGCTCTACTATGTAATCAATAACGTCAACCCTAACTATGATAATGCACATACATTATGGGGGACTATCCCACTTTATTATACAGCAACATGTTCGGCTGTTGACTCATCAGAATTTAAGGCATAATACAATATGAAAAGAATAGTAAGATTAACAGAATCTGATTTACACAGGGTTGTGAATGAATCAGTTAAAAGTGTTTTAGTGAATGAAGGCTTGTTTGATAAACTATTTGGAAAGAAGAAAGAACCTCCAAGAATGCCAGTTAGAAAGAATCCTATGGATGATATTATAAAAGCAAGAACTAATCCAGATGGCACGATAGCAAAGAGTACTGACCCGTTGGATGAAAGAATATGCGTGAATGGTACAATGAATGGTATGGGTGATACAACTTATTTCGGCAAAAAAGGTTCTCTCCCTTGGTATTATCAGACATACCCAAATGTAAATGGTCGTCAAGGATTAAATCACGAAATTAAACAGAAAAATGGTGGTAGGTTCTCACAGATACAGTATTTTAAGCCTATCTGGAGTAGAGGTGGTGGTATGACAATCACATTCTGGAAGGTGCTTAACAGTCAAGAGTTACAAAGAGTTGCACAAATTATTAACAGCGAAACATTTGAGAATGGTATAGGACCATTTGTACAGAAAATCGACTCAGTTTTAATGAAATAATATTTAGCTATGGTATACAAGACATACATAAGCAAATTCAATACAATTATATCCGGAAGCAAACTCAATACGGGACTCAATCCTATTGCTGAGCTTGTTTACGGACATGATACCATTGTGTCAAGGATATTGATGTACTTCGATCACAACAAGGTAAAGGAGCAGATCAGTAACGGTAATATGCCGGATATTGGCAAAATGAAACACACTCTTCATATTACCAATGCTGGGTCAATAGACTTTACACAACTTCACCAGAAGGAGACAAGTTCAATAAATGATAATACCAAAATCCGTGCCACATCATTCGATATTATATTCTTCCTCATTCCAAAGCCTTGGGACAGGGGAAAGGGCTTCGACTACAGCAGGAATTATCTTAACATTGACTTCTACTCAAAGAACGTGGTAGACCCTACCAGACTATATTCTGAGGACGGCTCTAACTGGTTCAAGAGAATGAACGGAATTGACTGGGAAGAGCCAGGAATATATTCAAATGACAAACTCTCTGAGGAGTATGACAAGTTCTCTGCCGGGGAGGAATCAATAATCATTGGAAGACAGCACTTCGACGTTGGTAATGAGAATATTAATCTTGACATCACCGACGTATTCAACAAGTTCCTGTATGGTGACTTGGATAACTATGGTATCGGTATGGCTTTCTCTCCAATGCTTGAGGTCAGCGACAGTGAATATGAGAACTACGTTGGATGGTTGACAGACAAAACTAACACCTTCTTCGAGCCATTCGTTGAAACTAGATATGAAGACCAAGTTTCAGATGACAGGTCTAACTTTGTTCTTGGAAAAAGGAACAGACTGTACCTGTACTGTACTATAGGTGATCACCTTGAAGATCTTTCACTAAATCCTACCGTCACTATAAGGAACGGAGAAGGTGAGATTATAAGGGATGCTACAGGAAGGGAAATGACATGGATAATGTCGAAGAGACAGGCTAAGGGTATATACTATATCGATTTAAAGCTCTCTAGAGGCGATTTCGAGCCTAATACGATGCTTTATGACACCTGGACCAATATCCAGTACCAGGGAACAGTTTTGGACGACGTAGAGCTTGATTTCGTAATCAAGGAGTCAGCCAACTATTTCAACATCGGAAACTCAATATCAACCAACGATGTCACATTCAGTCCTACTACTGCTGGAATAAAGGAGAAGGAACAGATTAAAAGGGGTGACATTAGAAAACTGGTTATACAGGCAAAGCCAAGTTATACCAACAATACTGCACAACTTGTGGATTCAATGGATCTGAGGCTGTATGTGAAGGATGGTACAAGGGAGATTGACGTAATCGAATGGGATAGGGTCAATAAGGCGTTTCTTGAGAACTTCTATATGATTGACACCAATATCCTTATACCTCAGAGATATTTCGTTGACATAAGGATTAAGTATGGGATGAACTCAATAATTCACCACGACGTACTTCAATTCGATATCGTGGATGACTTAAACAACAAATATGCATAATGAGGAAGATAGACAGGATCATAAGGGAAAGCATTGACAAGGTTATAACTGAAGGATATTCTGGTAAGTACGCTGAAGATTGGATTAATAAAGAATTAATTCCAAAAATAGGCAGATGGCTCAAGAAGGCTAAGACCAACAAACCAGATGCGGATAGAAGCTTTTCGTCTTTTGCCTATACTAACGGGTTTTGGTTTGACAAAAAATGTTCGATGACTATGCGAGGGAGGAATACCTATACTGTGATGGTGAAATTTCATTATTTTCCTAATAAAATTTTAGGCAATGGAGGAGTAGGCGGCGTAACCTACACTCCGCAAGACTTAAATGACAAAAATATAGAGATTATATTTAATGTTAATAAAAATGCTGAATTGCCATCTATATACAGGGCATTAGAGCACGAACTTACACACGTAGTAGATTTTATAATTGGCAGGAAAAAAGGAAATAGCGGATATTTTGGTTACAGTCACCAAATAGAAGGAGACAATAGTCTCCCAGATTGCATAGTGTGGCCAATATACTTTTTATGGGATACGAGTGAATTCAACGCTTGGCAAACTAACGTTAATTATGACACGGATTTGTTTAACCAACATTTCGAGCAGATTATGAAATATTTGAATAAGGCTAATGAGATAAATGATGAAGAAACTTGGAATAACGTAAAAAATTATTTAGTAGGAAAAATTGGTTCAAGGATAGAGAGTAAAACACCTGCTGGAGTTAAGAAATACTTTATTGATACGTCATTAAAATTATTGGACAAGTTTACCAAAAAAGTTAGGTTATGAGGAAGAAGGTAAAATATAAAGGCTAGGTGACCCCTAGCCTCTTTTTATTTTATATCCCAATTTTTCCAATTCATCAAACAAATCAAGATAAGTAGAATGGTTGTGCGTAACTACCTTATTGGCTTTTTTTGATACACCGACTATTTCTGTATAAGTTCTCCTATACTTAGGATAGCATAACCCACCGTTAATAACACGTTCAGTTGTGCTATACCACTCATAATGACGTTCTTCTATTGTTATTTCATCATTATACTTATACTTGTTTACGTGGAATATCTCTGCCATTTTTACAAATAATACAGGTTACTGTAATTGAATAATTCGAGCCTATTTGGATTCTGGATGTAATGCTCCATTGCCTCCGGTACTTCACTGAGTGGATATTTGTTTATGCAGTCGTACAGAGCCTCGGCGAAGTCCTGGTTGTACATCTGAATCTCCGGGGCAGTGAACTCGTACATACCGCAATCCTGGGCTTCCTCAAGCTCAGATATAATCATACCGCTGAACAGCCCGTGAAGGTGATACTTACGTGCAAAGTCAACGGCGTAGCACCAGATCCCGATACATAATTTCTTCCTCAGCAACTGCACGTGAGAGGAATTGATGATGAGCCTACCGAACTGGTTAATTCCATTAGGGTAGTTCTTGTTCTTCTGAGGGGCGAACAAACCCATCGGGCATCCGTGACCAAGCATAAACAATATCCGGTCATCGTCGGCGGCAAGAGCCTCCTTGATGACCTTGTTGTTGTTCTCCTCCGTGAGGAGCAACTGGTCACCATTGCCACTGTATAGTCTCTTCAAGAACCTCGTAGAGTGGTCATTCGGGTGTATTACTATTGCGTCGTTTGGATTCATTTTCTAATCTCCTTTTTCATGTCGCTGAATTTCACTTTCTCACAGGGAGTCCATTTAACATCACCGATTTTTCTAACAATGCTCTTCTTCACCACATCGTTTATCAGTTGTGGGTCAGTATCAATCTCTGGATAAGTGGTAGCACCACTATCAATTCTAATTCCATTGAACGGCATAAGCATGCCTAAGATAACACTTTTCATAATCCATCATAATCGTTACTTAAACACTTGTGGTAATTTGTAGTCTCATACTCGAAGCACATGATGCCACTTTTCAAAGTCACCGAAAGATACAGGATGACTGCTGCGAGTATTATGTATATGATAATCAGCTTCTTCATGGTGCAAAGGTAAGAAAAAAAATCGAGACTACCAAATGTAGCCTCGATTTTTAACTTTTATTACCACTTGATGTTGTTCATCTTTTCAATGGTCTGCATCAGCATATTCAACCCTACTGTCTGCATTGGGTCAGAGCCATTGCCGTTTCCACCATTGACCATAATCTTCGGGACCCACTCAGTGTTGGAGTTAGCAAGCTCGTGGGCAATACCAATCATAGTCTCCTTCTTCATCTGTAAGAGCTGCTCTGGAGTTGCACCTGCGGATACAAGAGCACGGTTTGCAGCAGCCTTAGCCTCACCCTCGGCACGTACCTTGCGGGCGACTTCCTCAGCCTTAGCAGCAGCAAGTTTTGCCACTTCATATTCCTGTTGAGCCTTGGTCACCTCCACTGCCTTAACTTTCTCCTGCTCCCACTTTGCCTTCTCTGCATCAGCCTTACCCTGCTCTGTAATCAGCACGGTCTTCTGGATAGCCTCAAGAGATTTGGTCTTTGCGGTCACGACGGCAAGGTTAGCCTGTTTCTGGGCATCGATCTGATCCTGTGTTGCCTTATCGTACTTAATGTCGGTGATTGATACGAGGTTACAAGTAATACCATACTGCTGGAAAGGTGATTTCTCCTGTCGCATATAATTACCATTGCGATCAACTAGGATTTCTGCCTTTGCTACCGTCTCTGTGTCTCCGGTCAGTTCATTTGTGGTCTTAACCTTGATAATCTTGGTTTTGAACACGCCCTCGTTCAGCTGATCGGTAATATATTGGATAAGGTCTGTACGTGTCTCAGATACTGACTCCAGAGAGGACATAAGCGGACCGCACGATGTGACAACCTTGTAAAGCGTAGGCTTGATAAGTGTACTGATAAGAGCCTCCTCTCCACCGAAGTCCTGTTGAATCTTTGCCATATGAGCAAAGTCACGGGGCAATACCACACGTAGTGAACCGATGATGAATCCACGACCACGATCATTGAACGTCACTGCTGCGCCTGGATTAGGTCCTGCGGCAATATAGCCATCTTTATTCTTCTCCACGCCAGTGAACTCGACCTGGTTGGTCTTGTTATACTCATACACGTTGCCGAACAGCTGCCATTGAGCACCGCCCTCAGTCCATACTCCGTATTTACCACTGACAGGATACTGACACACATAGTTCTTTGACTTGTCACAGTCCTCCGCAAGACCTCCGATGACGAACATCAACACGAAGAACGAAATGATTCCCACAATGCCGAAGAGCACCTTCTTAGATACGTTGATCGGCGAATTCTGAATTTCTCTCATTTTACTTACTTTTTTTATTTGTTAATAACTCTGTTTACTTGGTCTGTGAACCGGGTTTAGTGTGAATGTGACCACTTTCCTTGTTAGAACCACCATAGGACTCCCAGTACTTGATTCGGGCATCCCTCTTTGCAAGCTTTTTCTTGTACTTCATATCTTTTCTCTGTTTAATAAATGTTTCCAACTACTGGTTCAAGAGCAGAAACGGTATCGGCTGTGACAGCCTCTCTGTCAACGATCTTAATCCAACCATAGCCGCAGTCACCGCCTTCGATGTCGATACTACCGTCCTTGTGCTTTGTGACATACTCCTTTTCCCACTCCTTCTTTGCGGCCTTTGGGTCATCCTCTAAGGAGAAGTCATAGTCCTCAACAAGTTTCTTGTAAATCTTGCTGACCACTTTCTTTGCAACATCCTTGCTTTCGCAGGGGATTACTTCACTCTCAACTTGATAGTCGTCGCTATCAAAGAACATACTTTCTACTACAATCATTTTACTTTGTTTTTAAATTGTTATTAATGTTAACTGTTCATGCAAAAAAATAGTAGAAAGGAATAAGAACCTTAGGAAATGATACCTCCTCCTTTGAGAACTTAATGAATCCCCAGCACTGCAATACAAGCAGCACATAATAGATTACGGCGACAACGACAAAGATTGCGCCAAGAAAAATCACATACTTCATACCTTTTTATATTTTTCTATTGTTTTGTTATCGTCCTCTTGTTTTGGGAAAATCTCGTCCAGAGACTTCTCTTTCTTCTCCTTGTACGATGTGTACGTCTTCTTTATGCTCATACCGACATAGAATGGTATGTACAGTATGCCAAGTACGACGGCAATCCCCAATATGAACTGCCAGAAGAAAACAATCGTCACTGTTCCCACAGCGCATAATCCAACGTTTTCGGGGTCAACATTATTGTTCTTGTCAACACAGATGAAACCACTAATGACAACAGCTACAATCAAAATGATAACATGTACCCATATGGGCAAATTAAATCCAATCATTTGTACTACGTTTTTAATTTCGGTGCAAAGATACAGAAAAATTTTCATTCAAACAAGCATTCGTTCTATTTTTTAACATAGATTAATATTTATAGATAAAGTGGGGCTACATATGGAAATGGAAATCATTACATATATTACTAATAGAGGAGCGTAATATCTTTCTAAGGATACTACGCTCTTTTTTTAATTAAAACTTTATGGGAAAAAAGAAAAATCTGAAGGATCTCGATGAGCTTGAGCTTGACTTCATCGAGAAAAAGATGAAAGGAGACAGTGCTCTCAATTATCTTACGTCGTGTGGCATGGCTACACAACTGAAAGCTCTAAGTTTCAAACTTGACATCAAATGCAAGAACGAAAAGCAGAAGGAGTTCTTGAATGTTCTGAAAAACAAGAAGAACCAAATATGTTTTGGCATGGGTGCTCCGGGCACAGGAAAGTCATACATATCTCTGGCATTTGCTCTGAAAGAGCTGAAGGAGTGCAAATACTCCAGCATTGTGATGATAGTCCCTACAGCACCTGCTGGTGGACTGGATCTGAACCTTGGTTACTTGAAGGGTGACTTCGAGGACAAGACAAGACCGTTCAAGGAGTGTGACGAGGAGACTATAGCAAAGATTCTAAAAAACAGTGGTAACGGCGACTCGCAGATAATGGCGAAGAATCTGATAAACGGTGGCTATATCCGATACGAGTTCATCAATTATGTGTTAGGTAAAACATTCGACGACGCACTGATCCTGGTTAACGAGGCTGAACAGTACACAAAGGAGAACATGAAACTCCTCCTTACGAGGCTAGGAGAAAACAGCAAGGTGATTATCACAGGTGACTGTGAGCAGGTTAACAGGCGTGACATCGTTAGTAAGAAGTCTGAGTGTGGACTTGCGTATGCGGCTAGCCACCTAGAATCGCTAGAAGAGGTAGGAATAACTGAGTTCACAAGAGAGGACATCGTGAGAAACCCACTTATCACGAAAATACTCGACAATTGGGATTAAATATCAAATGCAGTCAGAATTGGCTGCATTTTTCTTTTAGTATCGAATATTTATAGTTAACATAATTGTACAATAATTAGACAAAATAAATAATCACAATGGCTATAAAAAGAAAAACAAGAATGTATGAGCCTTGGGGTTACCAGGAGGAAAACAACTACCAAGGTGGTGAGACTATCCTCGACAATGACCTTGAGAGCTTTTTCGCCGGAACTTCTTACAACAAGGATGACAACAAGATCTATTTCACCAATAAGGACGGTGAGACTAAGGCATCCCTTGACGTATCAGAGTTCGTCAAGTCTGATTCAATCATTGACCACACTGAATACAAGGACGGTATATTGAAGATCTATTTCACAAACGGTGATGTAATCTCAATAGATCTCAGTGAACTTCTTGACGAGAATGAGTTCAAGGATGGACTCGTTGTTAATGATCATGTGATCAAGGTTCTCATAGATTCTACCGGAGAGCCATATCTGTCAGTTAGCGAAAATGGCGTTAAGATTTCTGGTGTTGACGCAGCTATACAGGTTGAAACAGACCGTGCAAAGGCAGCAGAGGAGGCACTTGACGCTAAGATTGATGATGAGATTGCAAGGGCGACTAGTGCTGAGACTGCACTCGACGAGAAGATCGAGGCTGAAACTACAAGAGCAACTGAGGCTGAGGCAACATTGCAGAGTGCAATTGACAATGAGGTTGCAAGGGCTACATCTGCTGAGACTGCATTGCAGGAGGCTATCGACCAGGAAATCGCTGACAGAATTGCCGACGTTGACGAAGAGGAAGCAAGAGCAAAGGCAGCAGAACAGGCATTACAGACAGCCCTTACAAATGAGATTACCCGTGCAACGCAGACAGAACAACAGCTCAACAACAGGATCGATATGACTAACGACGAACTCGATTCTGAGGAAAGCCGTGCCCAGGCAGCAGAGCAGGAGCTTAGAACACTGCTTACAAACGAGATTGCTGAAAGAAAGGCAGACGTTGATGAAGAAGAGGCACGTGCAAAGGCAGCAGAGCAGGCATTGCAGGATGCTATTGACGCTGAGGAAGCAAGGGCTACATCTGCTGAGACTGCATTACAGGAGGCTATCGACAACGAAGAGACAAGAGCTACTGAGGCTGAGGCTGACTTACAGGCAGCAATCGACGCTGAGGTTGCAAGGGCAACTAGTGCTGAGACTGGTTTACAGGCTGCAATAGAGGCTGAGGGACAGAGAGCACAGGAAGCAGAAGCTGACTTACAGGCAGCACTCGACCAGGAGACTGCTGATAGAATCGCTGACGTTAACGCAGAAGAGACAAGAGCAAAGGGTGTAGAGGCTGATCTTCAGAACCAGATTAACAACCTTGGAAATGACAAGTTCGACGACGCTGTATATGACAGCTCAGCAAAGACAATAAACTTCTATGCTAAGGGTGTTGTTGTTGCTACAATCGACGCAACAGACTTCATCAAGGATGGTATGATTGATCGTGTATACATCGACAATGAGACACAGGAACTCGTTATCGTATGGAACGCTGCATCTGGTAAGGATGAGACAAGAATCCCACTTTCAAGCATCTTCAACCCAGACAACTACTATACAAAGGATGAGATCGACGACCAGGTTGATACAATCAACTCTGCAATAACAAATGTACAGGGCGACATCACAACAATACAAGGCGATATTGTTAATATCAATAGTGCAATTACCAACATCAATGAGGCTATCGATGAAATGGAAGACCAGTATGGTGATGAAATTTCAGCGTTGACAGATTCAGTTAGGGAACTTGAGGAAACTGTTGAGAATGATGAATTTACGATTTCAATGGCACTCAATGACCTCAATACAAGGAAACTTGATGCAAGCGCATATACGCCAACAGATCTTTCAAACTATTATACAAAGGACGAGACAAGTGCTTCTACAGAAATTGCAGATGCTCTTGATGAGAAAGCTAACTTGTCTGACATTCCATCAGTAGCCCCTTATGCTGATAGTGTTAAGTTCAATTCAACCACAAAATATGTTGAGTTCTATCATGGAACAACAGCAGGTACAAAGGTATTTGAGTATGATGCTTCTCCATTCCTTATCGATGGTATGGTAGAATCAGTTGAGGTTGTAACTGTAGATGACGTTAAGTATTTGAGAATAACTTGGAACAGCGCAGCAGGTGGTCAGGTAACTGATATTCCACTTGGTGATTTGTTCGACCCAAGTCTATACTACACAAAGGATGAGATTGATGCTGCTGAGTACACTATTTCAAAGGCACTCGTAGACTTGGATGAGAGGAAACTTGATGCAAGTGCATATACACCATCAGTTGAACTTTGGGTAAGTGGAACAGGATTGAATTCTGTTGTGCTTAAGGGTTCAAGTGGCACAGCAAGTGGTGACTATGCTGTTGCTGAAGGATATAGTACAAAGGCAAGCGGTCCTTATTCTCACGCTGAAGGTCATGCAACAGCAAGTGGAGACACTTCACACGCTGAAGGCACTGGAGCAGCACTTGGCGACTATTCTCACGCTGAAGGTCATGCAATAGCAAGTGGAGGCACCTCACACGCTGAAGGCACTGGAGCAGCAAATGGGTTATATTCTCACGCTGAAGGTCATGCAACAGCAAGTGGAGACGCCTCACACGCTGAAGGCACTGGAGCAGCAAATGGTAATTATTCTCATGCTGAAGGAAGTACTACAACAGCAAGCGGTAATTCATCTCACGCTGAAGGATATATTACAAAGGCAATTGGTAATTCATCTCACGCTGAAGGACAGAGTACAATAGCAAATGGTGACTCATCTCACGCAGAAGGTGCTGGTACAACCGCAAGTGGTCCTTATTCTCACGCAGAAGGTGCTAGTACAATAGCAAGTGGTAATTCATCTCACGCTGAAGGATTTAATACAAAGGCAAGTGGTACTTATTCTCACGCAGAAGGATATAACACAATTACCAACAACGCTGGAGAGCATGCTAGTGGAAAGTTCAATGTATCTACCACTGGTTCAACAAGTGCTGTTAAGACATTGTTCAGCATTGGTAATGGTACTGCTAATGATGCAAGACACAATGCGTTTGAGGTTCGTGAGAACGGTGATATATATATTAACATCAACGGCAACGACGTTCTTCTCCAGGATTACATAACAGAACTTGAGAGAATAACCGCAAAGGCACTAGTTGATCTTGATACAAGACTCAAAGCACTTGAGGGTTAAAATAACTGAAATAAATAGAGATATATAAAATGGGTAAATATTTAAAAGATTTTGCAACTCATGCAGAGTATGAGTCATATATAAACGGTGGGGAGGCTATCCTCCCTAACGTTTCCATTTGTGATGACCAGCCAACGCACGTTCACTATAAGCCATCTATGGGACCAAGTATTAGAGTAATTTACAATGTCACAGATACTGAAGCAGATACCAAACTAGCTAGCGGTAGCTATCTTCCAGCATCTGCATTTACTGCTATGTATGTTGACGGTGTAAAAATTTCTGGAATACAATCCTCATATAGATTTGATACTGGTGGAGAACATATTGTAGATTTTGAACTAAATCCAAATGAGACAGAAATTGGCTATCAGTGGTTTAGTGAGAGTGGATTAAACATCGTTGGTTTCCAGATACCACAGCAAATTACAACTATCGATAATTCGTCTTTATATAGTGAAGAAGAAAGCTATTATATCATATTATTATCTCAAACACCTCCAGAATTAGGTGAATACGCTTTTGGAGGTAAAATATCAGCAATATATGTACCACCAAGTGCAGTAGATACATATAAGAATGCTAACGTATGGGTCAGCTATGCAGACATCATTGGTCCACATGTGTAATAATAACAGATTAAAATGATAATATAAGATGGGTAAATATATAAAGAAATTTACAACTCATGCAGAATATCAGTCATACATAAACGGTGGGGAGGCTATCCTCCCTAACGTTTCAACTTGTGATGACCAACCAACACATGTTCATTACAATCCAACAAGTGATTGGCTTTCTGTTACTTATGAAGTACAGACAACAGGAGAAGACATGGTTTTGTTTGATACATATAATCAATATGGAAAAGGCGTTGTAGCAATGGAGGTTGATGGAGTAATGCTCTCAACAGTTCAGAATACATATAGATTTGATACACAAGGTTATCATCGTGTTAGATATAAGCTAGAAGACCAAACAAGCATACCAAATGGTTTATTCTATCCATATTCTCAAAATTTGTGGATAGTTAGTGCCGACATTCCAAGTAATTATACTAGCATTGGATGGGGGGCTATTTACACTAGTGTAGATGAGGGATATAATATAACAGTACGTGCTACTGTACCTCCTACTATATATGGAACTCCTTTCATTGCTGACAAAGTTCATATATATGTACCAGAACAAAGTGTAGAAGCATATAAGACAGCAGAAGGTTGGAGTGACAACTATTCAGAAGTCATAGAACCAATACATTAGTAATATGAAAACATGTATATTCACAGTCATTAAGGATGAACAAGAATATATAGAAGACTTTATAAGGTATCACATCAACCTTGGTGTTGATACCTTATTTGTTTTCGAGGACATAGACTCATCCTCGCATAAGGAGATAACAGATAAGTATGACCAGGTATCGTTACACTCTGTGTCCGAATTAATACCAACCGACGAAGTTAATGAACTCAAAAAGACTAGTGAGTTTCAAAGAGAATATATCAAGAAAGGATTGATTTGGATAAGGGATAACTTTGACTATGACTGGTGTTTCTCGCTTGACTGTGATGAATACATAACGACGACAGAGCCGTTTCCAAGCCTCCTGGACGATTATTCAGATTATGATGCAATAATGATCCAATGGAAGAACTTCGGTGCTTCTGGGCACATTAAAAAGCCTTTGCACGATAAACCAATATGGGAGATATTCACCAAGGAATGTGAGTATAGTTTTGCTGACAAGAAATATTGTAATTGTACTAAGATGTGTTTCAATATGAAAAAACTAGAAGAGAGATTTATTTTCGGAAATCATACAGCATTATGTAACTACGTTAAGACAGACTTCACATGGGACAGAGGTAGGGATGTATTCGATAGAATGTATCTAAGACATTATATAACAAAGTCTTGGGAAGAATATGTACACAAACTAAAAGTAAGGGGTATGATGTGCAAGGAACATAGGGGCTATGACGATTTCTTTGAAATGAATACGGATATGGTTGGTATGAGGGAAGATTTAATAAAACAAGCAGATATTTATATAAAAGAATAACATATTAAAAAAAATATATACAATGGCAAAAAACGTATACATAAGAATATTCGACACACACGCTGAATATGAAGCATTTTTGAACTCCGATGAGTTCATACGTCCAAACGTATCATACTGCAAGGATCGTAACTACGAGGTTCACTATAATCCACTTGAGCCAGAACCTCCAGTACCGCCTGTGAGTGAAGGTACTATAACTTGTCTTTATGAAGTTGAAGAGGCTGGAAGAGTAAGACTTTATGGGTATCAGAATAGTGAGCCAAGTACATCTGCAACATATGGTCTTAATAATTTCTCAGAAATGAGAATTGACGGCGGTGAATGGATTCCAGCAGAAATGTACACAGAACTTAGTGCTGGTATACATACAGTTGAATTTAAGATGATTGACAATACATTGATTGAGAGGGGAACATTCTCAGAATATGGAGACGGATATGATGAATTGTATGCATTACGTGAGGTAA
>Ga0247608_10000598_pt1 | contig 56390 bp, 58 predicted proteins | sample 176DNAGHGlowgp2_FD_193490 | JGI IMG/M metagenome (GOLD analysis project Ga0247608, IMG submission 193490) | Sheep rumen microbial communities from Palmerston North, Manawatu-Wanganui, New Zealand - 1766 DNA GHGlow gp2 | ecosystem: Host-associated > Mammals > Digestive system > Stomach > Rumen ... | reverse complement strand
CTGTTTGTAAAGTTCTACTAATTCCTGTTTCTCTTCTTTTGTTCTTGATTGTTGCATTTTTTTACACCTCTTTATGAAGTGTAATGCTATATGTTGCTTTTGTTTACGAGGTTAGATTTGACGGATACAAAATTAAAAAGATTTATTTTAGAGATTCTTTTTCTTTTTTTGCAAGCTCACGATCATGATTTGCCATGATTGTTACAAGCTGTTCATAACTTGTTGTCTGTGGATTCCATCCAAGTACAGTCTTTGCTTTTGTTGGATCACCCCAAAGGTTATCAACATCAGTTGGTCTGTACCATGCTTTGTTTACACATACAAGCATTTTTCCAGTGGCTTTGTCATAACCTTTTTCATCAATACCTTCACCTTCCCAACGAAGTTCAATTCCGTTAGCCTTGAATGCATGCTCTGTAAACTCACGAACTGTATGCTGAACACCGGTAGCAATTACAAAGTCATCAGGTTCTTTCTGCTGCATAATAAGCCACATACATTCAACATAGTCTTTTGCATAACCCCAATCGCGTTTTGAATCCAGGTTACCAAGTTCAAGATGATCCTGAAGACCTTCTGCAATGCGACCAGCAGCAAGTGTAATTTTTCGAGTAACAAAAGTTTCACCACGACGTTCTGATTCATGATTAAACAAGATACCATTTACACAGAACATTCCATATGCTTCACGATACTCTTTCATCATCCAGAAACCATACTGTTTAGCAATTGCATATGGTGAATATGGATGAAATGGTGTTGTTTCTTTCTGAGGCACTTCTTCTACTTTTCCGTAAAGTTCAGATGTTGAAGCTTGATAAATCTTTGTCTTCTTTTCAAGACCAAGCATTCTAACAGCTTCAAGAATGCGAAGAACACCAATAGCATCTACATCACCAGAATATTCAGGCACATCAAAACTAACCTGTACATGACTCTGAGCAGCAAGATTATAAATTTCATCCGGCTGTGTATCTTTAATAATCTTAATTAATGATGTTGAATCACTCAAATCACCATCATGTAATTTAATTGCATTCTTAGCGATAAGATGATCAATACGCGCTGTATTACTAATTGATGCACGACGTGTAATTCCATGTACTTCATAACCTTTCTCAAGCAGAAGTTCTGCCAAGAATGAACCATCCTGTCCGGTTATTCCTGTAATGAGGGCAATTTTGTTTCCCATAATTATTTTCTCCTATGTATTTATTTGTATTTTAGTTTGAAAGTTGTTTTTTCCAATAATTAAATGTATCAATTAATGTCTCATGCAAAGTATACTTTCTTTGCCAATTAGTATCTTTTTTTAATTTTGAATTGCTTCCAAGTATTCTTGGCATATCATTAGGCCGTACCAGTTTTTGATCAGTTTGTGTTGAAATATTAATACCAGAAATATTTGATAATTCATTTATAATTGTAGTAAGCGCTATACCTTCACCACTACAAACGTTATAAATTTCACCACTTTTCCCCTTCTCTAGCAACATATTATAAGCTGAAACTACATCTCTAACATCAAGAAAATCTCTTACAACATTGAGATTTCCAGTGATCATAGTTAAAGTCTTTTTACCTTCAATTGAAGCCTGTGCTACCTGCTTTGTAAATGAAGCAACAACAAATGTATCTCTCTGTCTTGGTCCAATATGATTAAATGAACGAGTTGAAACTATATTCATTCCAAATCCCAAATTATATACATTAGATAAACTTTCTTGTGCCATTTTCGTAACAGCATATGGATTAACAGGATTTATACTCATCTCTTCTACTAAAGGAAGGTTCTTTTCATCAACAAATCCATACTCTTCACTTGAACCTATATTCAATATTTTACAATTCAAATTGAAGTTCCTAACAGCTTCTATTAAATTAAGAAATATTCCTGTGTTATTAGAAAAATACCCAGCAGGATTCTGCCAACTTAAACCTACAGAACTCAAGGAAGCTAAGTGAATAATATGTGTTGGTTTAAAATCAGAAATTGTTGAAAACACTTCTTCCTGATTCAATAAATTTATATTTTTGTGAATAACTTCAACGTTAGGAAAATCCCATAAAGCAGAATCAAATGGTATATTTACATCAATTCCTAAGATTTGAGTTTTTTCTTTTGAATACGAATTTATATAGGATATAAAGTGATAACCTACAAAACCTGCATAACCAGTAATAAGATATTTTCTCATTTTAAAACCTTATTCTTTTAATATTTCTTTAAAAGCAATTATATATTTTTCAATTATTTTTGGATCATTATAGTTCAACGAGGCTTCTGTTGCATTCTTGCACATTTTATCATAAAGAATATCATCTTGTAACAAATTATTAATTTTTTCAGCAAGGGCTTTTGCATTATAAACAGGAACCCTAAATCCTGTAACACCATCCTCATTCAAAGTTGGTGCACCACTTCTTGGAATATTTGTAGAAATAATAGGTTTTCCATATGAAAAAGCTTCAAACTGTACCATTCCCATCATTTCTCCACGCTCAACACTTGGGAAACAATATAAATAACAATTCTGATATTCTTTCTGTAAATCTGCATCAGATAACCTGCCTAACAGTATTACCTTCTCTGAAAGATTACTATCATCTATCTGTTTTTGCAAACTTTCCTTTAAGACTCCTGTTCCAGCTATATGAATAACGGCATTGTCAGTAATATATTTAGCAGCATCGATAAGAACATCAAATCCTTTATAATAAATTAATCGACCACAAGAGAAAATTACTTTTTTACCCGCTGAATTAACCTGATAATTAGAAGGTTTTGTAACATATTTCAGAATATAAGGAATATTATATATATAACGTACATTCTGGAATAGTTCTTTACAATCAGATTCTGTTGTGTGAACTTTTGTTGGAGCTATAATCGCAGATGATCTCTTTATAAGCCACTTCTGGAAAGGCTTATAAAATAATAAAAGTTTTTTCTGTTTTACAATATCACTATGCCAATAAAGAATAATCTTTACATTTTTTTTCGGTGGAAAAAGCCATAATGCCAGATTAGCTACAGGATGTGGCATATTAATGAGTATGATATCATAATCATTTCGAATTCTTTTATATTTCCTTAGAAAAGATTTCGAAAGTTGAGCTGAGAATTTATCAATATCAGTTTTACAAAGATACACATTCTCATTAACATTTATATCTTCTCTATAAGATTTAGGCAAAAAACCAAGAAAATCAGCTTTAACATCTGTTTTTTTCTGTAATTCCTCATGCAAAGCACAAGAAACAGTTTCTATTCCTCCATAAAAGTATGGTGGGAAAAACTTTCCAATTTGAAGAATTTTCATGTTCATTTACTGTATTCTAGATTTATTTTAAGTATTCACAAAGATTATAAATAATTTTTGTCCAGTTAAAAGATTTTGCTTTTATATTTTGTTTTTCTACTATTTCTTTTGATTTATCAAGAGCAATCTCTATCGCATTTACCCACTCACTAATATTCCAACCTTCTACAGTTATACCATAGCCTGCAACTACTTCAATCATTGCAGAATTATGCGCAGTTACTACAGGACATTCACATATCATTGATTCTGCCTGAGGTAAACCAAATCCTTCATTTAGCGAAGTAGAGACGTAACAAGATGCATATGAATATAATATCATTAAATCTTTCTCTGAAATAAAAGGTGTAAAAATTACATCTGCCTTAGGAAATGTCTTTTCATTTATAATCTCTACAAGATTTGTATTTCCCCAATTCCTTGCCCCCACTATAACAAGTTGCATATCATGTTTTTTATGAAACACCTCAAACAATTTGAGAAGAAATGAAAGATTTTTCCTTGGTTCTAGACTACCTACAAATAATAAATAGTTTTTATTTATCTTAAAACGGCTAAAGAAACTTCTTTTATCTTCAGATGATTGTATTTCAAGTCTTTTAATATTCTTATCTGGGGCACATCCTACAAAAATTTCTTTACATTTTCTTATAGGATAATAATGTTCTAATTTCGATTTTGTGTAGTTGGAAATACACCACAAAAAATCAGCTTCTTTTATTGTTCTTTTCTCTAATAGTCTAGTAATTAATCTTCCTTTGAAGGTCATTGTTTTTCTATATTCTATGCTTACAAAATCATTAACAGTAACAAGCACTGGCTTTTTTAATTTAAAAATTGAGTTTGGTAAAAGCGGTGTTGGAGACCATATTATATCAGAAGATACTTTTTTTGCATATTTAGGGAAGTCACTCATTAGCCATTTGAAAGAACGTACTGAGCCAATAATCTTTAATTCTATTTTATCAGAAAGCCTTGATTTTATTTCTTCTGAAATAACAGGACTTACGACAACTTCTACTGAAATATTATTTTCAACAAAAGAATTTAGTGTATTTATAACTAAGTTTGCAATGCCAGTAGAAGTCTGACGTAGATTATATCCATTTACAAGAATTTTCATCTCACATTCCTCAAAGCATCTTTAATTGTAATTAATGAAATATATGAAAACTTTTTTTTCCCTCTTAGTAGCCACCGCAATGCAATTACAAGTCGTTTCGTGATAATAATTAATAACGACAAATATTTTAATACATCACTTCTTTGAAGATTAAATCTAATTTCATTCTTATAACTGTAATATGCAGAAAACTCCGACAAACTACCACCACTAGACATTCCAACTTTATGATATATTACACTTGAAGGAATTTGAATCATCGGTATAGAATTTTTCTTACATTTATAACAATAATCTACATCTTCATAATACATAAAGTAACCTTCATTTAGTTTTCCAATCTTCTTTATCACATTGATTGGAATTAGCACATAACAAAAAGTAATAAAATCTGTTTTTTTTATGGTATTATTTCCTGGCCCAAGTCTATTGAACCCTATATGCTTTACTTTTCCAGTAAGATAATTAATAGCCCCTCCATCATACCATATATAATTTCTATTATCATAATAAAAGATTTTGCCTGTATAACAATTATTTTGTCCACGTTGTTTATATTCATTAATTAGATTCTCAATAGCATTTTCCTCAACTATTGTATCATTATTAAGTAAAAGTATTGCATTTTTTTGATCTTGACGCATAACATAATCAATACCGAGATTATTTGCTGAAGCAAATCCTTTATTTTCATTTTGCTTTATACAAATAATTTTATTTTCATTTAATTCATGATGTAAGCTATCTGTTTCATTAAATAATATTATCTTTTCATGTTGAAAAACTTCTTTTATCTTCAAAATATGGCTTTCATCATCAGAATTATCGACAATAATTATACAAAAATCCTTAATGGTGCTTTTTAAGAGACTATAAACACAATCAATGGTATCTGAAGAGGAGTTATAGTTTACTAATATAATATATAAACCCATTTTTTCAAGTTATATTACTTTATATATTGTTTATCGATTTTTCTTCTTTCAATATTAATACAGTTTACTTTAAGTATTTTCAGTAAACACCAACTAAAGATTACTCCCTGTAAAAAAACAGAGAAATAGTTAATTATAATATCATCAAAAAACTGAAAAAATATTGTATAAATATTTATAATGTAAATCATATAAATATGAGGATTGTTCTTATATCTATACAAAGTTCCCCAACTCAATCCTAAAAGAAATGCATAAAAAATAGTTCCTAACAAGCCAAAATCAGTATAGATAAGATCCATAATTGTATAAACATTTGTAGGAACAGGTACATAAACAAAATTTGTTATTTCTTCTTTTGGAAAATCAAAATTTATCTTAAATAATTTTGAAAGAACCCTAAAAACAAAACCAAAAAAACGATGATGTCCAATATTCACTTCACCATTAAAAAGCAAATCAGCTGCTTTTAGTGGTGATAAGGCATACACTGCAAAAATATTAACGATTAAATCAGTTCCTTTTTCTGCATGTTCTTCTCTAATAATTGTTAATACAAATAATAAGACAATAATAATTGCTGATAAAAGTATTAAATGCCGAAATTTTATCTTTTTTCTAATCCATAAAACCGCAAGCATACCACAAAACAGTTGCATTACACCTAGTTTTGCTAAACGTAATCCTATAGCAATTGTAAAAAGAAAAATATAAAGTAATTCAATTCTTTGCATTTTTTTCTTTTTGCTAAGTATATAAAAATATAGAGCAATACAAAATACATTAATGTAATTAATTACTCTTAAATCTGTTGGCCATCCCTCTTTCACCGACATTATATAAACATTAACACCAGACCTATAAATAGCAATATATCGGTATATTTGATAAAGAGAAATCAATATACAAAAGTAAATAGATAGTTTCAATTTTCTTTCATCTTCATAATACTCATTTTTATACGTCACATTTCCAAAACAAATTATTGAAAAAATATGTCCTAATAGATAAAACAATAAAAATAAGAATAATATAACATAAAACAAGTCTGTGAGCGGATAAAGATTTGTTGGTAAATATTGATACAAAAAAATAAGAGCTGTCCAAATCAAAAAAGTAATAGAAACAGGTGCCATTAAAGGTTGTTTATATTTATGCAAACAAAAGAGAACTAAAATGCAAAATAAAAAAAGAGGATAAAACAATTATCTGACCTTCAAAATTTTTTTAATCTTGTTTTGTATTAATGAATTATTAACAATATAAAAATTTCTTCGCAATTTATGCGTAAAGATTGTATATGGAATTAAAAAAAGTTTCAAAAATACTCTCTTCAATTTTCTTTCTGAATAATTGATTTCTAAATCAATCTTTGAAATACAATGCTGCTCATAAAGTATTCGAAATACAGTTTTTATTTCTGAATTTATAATTTTAACCCAGGCATTATCACCATTTGTTGATATTCCAGTTCCTATTTCATACCACACAAAACCAGTATCTTTTATTGGCATATATTTCACAATTTCATTATGTGCAAGCATTTCTGCAATAGTTGTAGTATCTTCTGTATATTTTATTAATGAAGACAAATTCTTAAGCCAATAGTTTAGTCTATTTGTATTATAAACTAAAGCAGCTCCCACTATAAAATCAGCTTTTCTAAAAAAATTGTATCTCTGCTTTTTTAGATTTTCGGTTATGTATGGAGTCAAATCTCTTGGATTATTTAGTTTACTAATAATACATTTGCTATTGTATGTATAAACATCACCAAAACAAGCTGAACACTGATTCCCTGTAAGAAAATCCACAGTGTTCCTTAATGTATTCTCATCAAAAAAGAAGTCTCCTGGTGAAATGAGTTTTACATATTCCTCATGAATTTCAGAAAGTCCAGTTAAGATATTTTTTACAGTTCCAACATTTTGTTCATTCTTTATAAATTTATATCGATGAAAATTATTTTCCTTTAAGTATTTTTCTGCCATTGCAAAGCAATCATTATTGGAACCATCATCTGAAATAACTAAAGAAAACGATACACCTTTTTGACAAATAATCGAATATATTGTTCGCTTGAGTTTTAACCAATCTGGATTATAGGTCAATAATAAAATAGCTATTTTCTCATTATTCATAAAAATCACATATTTAATTTTCAATTAGATAACGATAGTCGGTAATAAATTACAGATTCTGGTTTTTACTTTTCCAAAAAGCATTTGCATAATAATAGAAATTAATAAGCAACCTGTAAACATTACTAAAACACTAATAAACATCCAAACAATTGATTCCACTACTCCATTTGAAAAATGTTCAACTGTAATGCAATACTTTGTCCACAAAGTGTTTGCAAATAATCCTGTATGAATACAAAATATAGCAAAACAAGATTTTGCTGCAAAATTTATAAAATTATTTTGAGTTCTTATTTTTTTAAATAATAAGAATAGACTAACAGCTGCCAAAACATTTAAAATTTGATTATAACTTAAAGCAAATGATCTATCCTCAAAAATCCAAATGCATATAGATGAAACACAATAAACTAGAACTAAAATCCAAGTTTTCGGATTAAACTCTATTTTTCTAATCCACATACCTAAACAAAGCATTGTAAAGAATTGGATTATAGTATAACCATTTGCATTTCTCAGGATACTAATAGGCGATAGGAAACCAGGATCCTTAAATATCTTAAAATCTATTGCAACATCAAGAAAAGAAGGAATAATTATAAAGACAACTAGCAGAGCCCCCATCAGAAAATTTATATTTTTATCTGAACATTCTCTAAATATTTTTGCAACAAACGGCGAAAACAAATAACAAACAACATAGAAAATTGCAAAATAATTCGCTGGAAATAAACATGCAACTAGATGCGGAATCGAAAACACTTCATGTAAGAAAAGAAATCTTCCAATATAATCAAAGAATCTATAAAATATTACTATAATCAAAACTTCTACAATCTTTCCAAAACGAAGTTTCGTGTTTGTAAATAGGAAATATCCACTTACAATCATGAAACAGTTTACAGCACAACTACAAAAAGCCTCCAGTAATCTAAAAATATTGTTTTCTGCAGAAAGATTTTTAACAATTTCGAATGCGCCACCCATAGAAGGATTATTAAAATGTAACAATACTACAAATGCCATAAGCACAAGTCGTAAAAGTTCTATATTTGAATTACGAGATTTTTCCATTTCTGATTACATCCTCAAAAGCAGTTTTCATTCTAGAGGTAAATGCTTCATTTCCAAACAAAGATACTGCGCACTCACGAATATGAGTAGAATCAAAACTAATTTTACCATTTAAATAGTCATTACATGCATTTGCAATTCCTTTGTAATCTGTAATTGCAAAAATACGCCCCATACTATCATCTACATAATCTTCTACACCACCACAACGTGTTGAAAAGACCGGTAATCCACTCATACTAGCTTCAAGAGCACTTACTGGTAACCCTTCCTGAATACTTGTCATAACAAAGACATCACATGAATTATACAAAGCAGGAATATCTTCACGACTTACAGCTTCTATCATAGTGGTATTAGCGTTGATAATAGAATTGTGGACTATCTCTTCCAACTCTTTTGCATTCTTGGAATACCCCTTATTAGAATTATATCCTACAAGTTTTATCTTAAAATCTTTTACTGCAATTCGTTTAAGTTCTTCCATTGATTTTATAAAAAGTGGATAATTCTTGTAAAAACTGTTGGCGGCAACAATTAAAAAAGTGGGGACATCATGTTTTTCTGTAGAAATACAAAACTTAGTTTCATCACAAAGATTTCCAACCCAGATAGGATTTACTTTCACATTTTGTAAAAGAACCTGGCGGATTTTATCATTACTTATTGCCAAAAATGCATCCGCACTTTCAATTGCTTCCACTGCAGAATCTCGTAAAGTCAATCCCGGCCATGGGAATGGTGCATGTTCCGCAGTTACATGTGGCACTCCAAAAGTATCTGCAAACGCCTTTCCCAAAGGAGCATAATCTTGAGCTGTAAGACTATAAACACAGTCAAAATGTGGCAACAGATTTTTTTTCTTTATGAAGTCTGCTACGTATAAACGATTTTTCTTAATACTTTTTGGTTCCTCCTTACCTATTCCTTGTTGCAAAGTTCTATGTAGGAAGACACGTTTAAGACGTTCAACAAACAAATCCCAGACGACAAGTTGGGGCTTTCTTACATAAATTGCATATTCCTGCAGATCGCAATCGTCTTGCACAAATTTTACTTTAGGCTTTTCCACCCCCAAAAATTTCTTTATTTGAAAAATTAAATATAATTCTGCTTTCTCATGATATGTTGCAACAATAAAATTAAAATCTTTTTGCATTGAAAGTGCCTGTTCTCTAAAGAAAGTCCCATTTATAGGATTTTCCTTTGTTGGATACCAGGTCGGGAGCATCAGGATGGTGGATTTACTCATACTTATTTATCCAATTAATAGTAAAAATCTTATCAAGAGTAACTTATTTCAAGAAAATTATATAATTTACATGCTATTTTTTTCACAATAGAACAACAGTACTCTCTAAAATAATTTTTATATAAAAAACAGATTAAAGATAATACAAAAAATTCAATAAAAACACATACTGCCTTAAAGTAAATACCAGTTGATGAAATATGTATATGAGAAAGAATAACATTACATACTGCAAAAAAAGTTGTATGAGACAAATAAAACTCAAATTGAATTTTATTAAATATCTTGAAAATTTTTAAACCAAAAAATCTACTGATTAATCCAATATCAAATGAAAAGATTAAACAAAACAAACAAAAACATAAAACATAAAATGATTTTAACCATATTTCGAAATATTTATACATAAAAAAGAATGTAAGAAAAATCATTATTGTTTCTAAGACTGAAATTATAATAATTACCATTTTATTAATAGACATTTTATGTAACTTTTCATTAATATTTTTATATACAGGAACCAATAACATTCACATAAAAAACTCTAAACTTCGTACGAAAGGATTTAAATGCGTATGTAATTCTAAATAAAACTACATTTGTGTATTCAGGAAAATAATCTATTAAACCCCTTATTATTCCTATAATTATAAATAATATATAAGATTTTTTAATCTTAATTAGTCTAAGAAATAAAGGACTTATAAAATAACAAAATAATAAAGCTGATAAAAACCAAGAAGGCCCATTAAAACAAAAAAATGTTTCTTCATGCGGTGACCATGGTGTTAATAACAATAATGATAATATAAGCTTTAGTAAAGTTGCAGGATAAATAAAAGTTTTATATTCTAATAGGCATCTAATAAATGTTATAATAACATGTATTGGGTAAAATATAATCATTTTTGCTATAAAAAAATCAAAACCAGTTTTAAATGAACACTTTATTTCTTTATCAATTTTATTATATCCAATCAGAAATCCAGATAATATAAATAATAATTCGCACATTATACTTCCAAGTCCAAAAGGTACTATTGGCATACCAGAATGCTGATTAAATATAAGAAGTAGTGCCAGAACTTTAATTCCTGTAAAGCTTTTTATCTCTTGTTTTTTAACTATACTCGTGTATTAGTGGGAGGGGGAGTAAGATTATACATATCCATTACTTCCAGTAATACTTTTCAGTATGTAAAGATTCTCGCTGATTCTCAGGTGGAGGTGTCATATAATCAGGTCCATATAAACAAGTAAGGACCGAATTATAATCATATGGCACACAACAATTATTTCCCTCAAATACAAGATTTTGTATATTTTCATAACATTTTTTTTCTGTAATTCTTAAATCCATATTTTCAACTAATGTAGTAACTCGCTTCGAATTTTCATATGATTGTTTTGCAGCATATTTATCTATTTTTTTTGCTATTGTACGAGGGGAAATAATTTTATTCATTATTGCTTTAATAATTTTTTTAATAAATGATTCTTCAACTTCCGAATCGTTTATTAAAGGAAACAAAGTAATATTATACAATCGATACAAATTTTTAAGATAAAGTACTTTACAATAATCAAATCCATCTAATGGAAAAATATCAACAGCTACTCCATAGTTTATATTTCGTCCATTATTTAATATCCCTACTGTATTTTTGTTATAAACTTTTGAAAAAATAATCGGTAAATACTTATTATCTCGATAATTCGCAATATCAAATTTATTATCTTTAAAAATTTTCAAAAATCGTTCATAATCAGGACGAGGCATACAAATATCAATATCATCGTCCCAAGGAATAAAACCTTTATGTCTTACAGCACCTAATAAACTACCATAATATAAAAAATATCTTATATTATTTTTCATACAAAACTCATGAACTTGTTCAAGAATTTCTATAGCAATATATTTTTTTTCTTCAATACTTATTTCTTTCATTTCCATCTATTTTTTAAGAAGAATATAAAACTTCATTAAGACTTTATTCTTAGCTAAACATACTTTAAAACAATCAATTAAAGACTTAGTTTTAAGTTTTATTCCATAATCAACAATTGATTTCCTATCTTTATTATTCCAAGCTTTATTAAACTGTTCTCGAAACATATATTGATTTAATATTTCTTGTCTTCCATAACGCTCGGCATAATATTTGCGTATTTCCAAACACGATTCATCAAATTTCTTCTGTTTCTCAGAATTGACACTATGACTTAATGATTCACCTAATACGCGATAATATGCAAAAACCTTATTTATAAAACTTATCCTAAAAAATAATGAAAAATATAACCACATTGGAATATCTTCCATCAACCATTGTTGCTCCAACGGCTTAACATCAAAGAAATATTTCATTGCAGCTTCTTTTCTAAAACAAACTGTTACAGCAGGAACAGAATTGCCCATCATTAATTCATCAAATTCTTGTTTTTTTCCACCAGAAACCTTACCAAATTTTTGTTCATCTTCATTCCACGTTTTTATCTTACCGTAACACATCACTATATCATTATGTGATTCCATAAATTTTATTTGTGATTTTACTTTATTTTGATACCACCAATCATCTCCAGCACATTCCATAATATACTTGCCAGTGCAATTCTGTAGTACATTAAAATAATTTTCTATTGCACCAAGATTTGTTGAATTATAAATAGGTTGTATTATATTTGGATACTTTTCTACATAATCCTCAATTATTTTTCTCGTTCCATCTGTTGAACAATCATCACCTATTACAATCTCATAGGAATAGCCATGTTTCTGATTAATTATACTATCTAATGTTTGTGCAATATATTTCTCTTGATTATAAGTAATAACTAAAACAGAAAATAAAACGTTACTCATTAGGATTGTCGACCTATTTTTTTTGAAACTTAATTCGAATAGAATTAAGTATCTTATATAATTCTTCTTCTCTAAGAATAAATAACATAAGTGAATACACTAAAACTCCAGAAATAATTCCTATAAATAAACTTAATAAATTAGATGAAATAAAATGATTAACAAAGAAAACAATTATAGCCATAATCACAGTAGAAACAATTCCTTTCCAACAACAGGTTAACTGCTTGAAAGCACCAAAACTATATAGACGTCCAATCATAAACGTATTCATATAATAATAAATAAAAGCAGTTACAACCTGTCCAATTGCGACAGCTTTTAAACTTATAGGAAATGTAATCGCCATTGTTGCAATAATAATTGGAATCTTTGAAACATCTATTTTTAAAAATAAATCAGAGCGACCTATAGCATTCAATAAATTTAAATTTAAACAACTTAATGGAACAAATACATAACTTAATGCAAGCCAAAAAAGTAAAACTCTAGCATTCTCCCATTTTTCACCTAACAATACTAGAATTATTGGACGTGAAAGAACAGCAATTCCTACCATTGCTGGAAAAACTAGAAGAGCTGAAAATTTTATTAATTTTTTAAAAGCACCTATTAATTCCACCGGTTTATTTTGTAATTCAGCCATCATTGGGAAGGTTGAATTATTTAATACAGAATTTAAAGTACCTGCAGTAAGATCTGGAAACTGTTGAGCACGTGTATAATATCCGAGACTTTCTGGATTATAAATTTTTCCAATAACGAGATTATTAATATTAGTCATTGTAGTTGCTAATAATCCAGAAGCAAGTAATTTTGATCCAAAAGTAAATAAACTTTTAAAACTTTCTTTTGAAAATCCTGTTTTAGGTAACCAATGACCTATTAACCAGAAACAAACTGCAGAAATAGCTGCTCGTGATAAAGTTTGTATCACCAATGCCCATGCACCAAATCCTTTATAAGCAAAAAATATGGCTATTCCACCAGATAAAATTGTTGTAATTCCATTTATCAAAGCAATGCTTTTAAAATCAACTTTTATTTGAAGTTGTGCACTTTGAACAACTGTAAGAGAATTTAATATAATTACTAAAAAGAATACTCTTTGAAGAGTTACTAACTCAGGTGTTTTGTAAAATGAAGAAATAGCAGGTGAGCAGAAAAATAAAACCAAATATAAAAAAACACTTACTCCAATATTAAATATTAAAGTTGTAGAAAAATCCTGTTCTGTTCTATTTTGTTTCTGTATTAAAGCTCTTGAAAATCCGCTATCAACAAAAACATTAGAAAATGTGAGAAAGATTGAAAGCATTCCAATTGTTCCATAATCATGTGGAGTAAGTAAGCGAGCAAGAATTATACTTAATACAAAAGAAATTCCTTGGACTGCTATTTTTTCAAAGGCATTCCAAAACATTCCAATCTTTGTTTTTTGTTTTATATCTTTTTCCATATATTCATCATTTTATAAACTAATTATCTCCAAAATTTTTTTTGAGACATTTGGATAATTTATAGCGATTTTTTCCTTTAAGAACTTCTCTCTTTTTATTTTTAATGGATCTGTTTCAGATTGGACAACAGCATCTATAAAATTCAATATTTCATTCTTATTATAGGCTAGATAATAATACTTTAAGCAATTCTGTCCTAATTTTGAAAAAATATCTTTATTTTGTTTTTTTGCAACAAAACAACATGGATTACTTGTATAAAGATATTCCATAATAAATGAAGCACAATCATGAATAATTGCATCAGAATTTGCAAATATCTCTAAATAATCACCACCACATGAATAAATCATACCACTTTCTTCAACAGATTTTATATAATCCTCAACTTGAGACTGTTTCCATCCCACCTCATTTACCATATTTGTGAATAATAATGGATGCGGTCTAAAAATAAAATCAATATTTGGATATTTTCGAGGGAGTTCTAAAATAAAATCAGATAATTCCAAAAAGTTTGAAAGAGGTAAAACTTTTGCATTAATTGTATGATGCGGTGCAATTATTACTCTTTTTCGTTTTGACTTTTTAATAACACAATCAGCTAAAGCATCCATCTTTGCATAGCCAGTTATTTCAACGTTGTTTCCCTTACATAATTCATATTTATGGAAATCTTTCAATGAATAATTTTCATCGGCGAAAACCTTCCAAAATAAGCTCATTTCAAGCAAAGGCATAACATATTTATATGAATATTGATCAACTAAACAACCATAATTTATATATACTGGCAATACATTTTGTGTTGACAAATATTTAATACTATGAACTTCATTTACCATAGAATCATAAGGATTTGCACAATAAACTATATCAAACTCAGATGAGTAATCAAAAAAAGTGTTCGTAGTTTCATCATATCCATCAAGGACAAAATCCTTACCATATTTTTTGACAAAAAAATCTTTTGTTTTTTTATACTGGTTTTTAAGATTCTCTTTACCACGAGCCACATCAGGACAAATAACAATTGTGGGAGAATAGTTTGTAGGATTATTTAACATTAAATCCATTAATCCATAAGCAGCAAATGTTGAATCATAAACAACATACGAAGCAAATCTTAATGGTTGTCCATTACGATTTTTTATTTTCTGTTCAACTTCTTTATAATGTTGCCTTGTTGATTTTATTGTCTTTTCATTTTTTTTTCGTAAAATTAACAAATGATACTGATTAAGAAGATTCTGAGGAATTAATTTTTTAAGCTCACACTTTAAAGACATTATTAGTTTAACATACTCCAATCTGATGCATATAATCCCGAAGCACACATGTAAAATGCGTTATTTCTTCCGGCTTTATATCCCCCATGTTAGCAATACGGAAAGTATCAATATTACCAAGTTTTCCAGGATAAATTGTAAAGCCGAACGATTTTGCATAATCGTGGAGGGCATTAAAGTTATATTTTGGAGTTTCAGGAATCAGAATGGCTGTAATAAAGTGACTCTGATACTTTCTGTCTACGAGCATTTTAAGTCCAATTTCATCCAGGGCTTTTACTAAGATTTCCCAGCAGGTTGTAAAGCGCTCAAAGCGTTTTTCTACAGTTTCTACCTTTGTTTCTGTAATTGCCTGTTTAAGGGCATAGAAAGTCTGTACCGGTGGAGTAAAGCGTGTCTGCTTTGTTTCAAGGAAGTATTTGTACTGGTCGTAAAGGTTTAAGTAGTAGTTACGCATTGGCCAGTCTTTCTGTTTAAGAAGCTCGTCACGTTTACATACAACAAAACCAACTCCAGCCATACCCCCGATATGCTTGTTTGAAGTGCTTGTTGCAAAGTCAATTCCAAGCTTACCAAGGTCGATTGGCATACCGCCGTAAGCAGATACGATATCACAGATTGTTGTCATGCCGTATTTTTTAGCCATAGGGCAGATTGTTGCAAGATCGTTTAAAAGACCTGTTGTCGTTTCGTGGTAAACGATAGCAAAGGTTGTGTATTTTTTGCTCTTCATCTGATTTTCGAGAGCCCGAATATCAATCGGTTCGTAGGTAGAAGATTTAAAAACGTCCATGTCGATATTGTAAACACTTGCGATTTTTGCAAGGCGGGCACCGTATGAACCGTTATCTACAACAAGAAGCTTTCCGTCAGGAGGAACACATGAAGATACCATGGCTTCGTCAGCACCGGTTCCTGAACAGCCAAACATTACGGAAATGTAATCTTTTGGATCTGCACAGACTTCTGTTAATCCTTCTGCAACATCTTCCATAAGATTTCCGAATTCAAGCTCGCGGGGGCAGATATCCGCAACGACCTGAGCATATTTTACGCTGTCTGTAGTTGTAGAAGGACCCGGATTCAAAAGAACTTCGCGTCTAACATTCCAGAGAGATTCGTTTTCCTTAATGCGGGGCCAGATTTCTTTTGTAGCACGTTCAAGCATGGCCTCATCATCAATTTCTGTCCATGCATAGTATTCAATCTTGTGAACGTAAACAGGCTCGTCCATTGAGGTTGAAACGTGTTTAAGAACATTTTCATAATCAATTTTGATAAGGGCCTTGTCGCTGTGGTAGTAGCTCATCATCTTATCAAGGCAGGACTTGCTGATTTTTGTAATGCCTACAAGCTCTCCGGCAGGTTCAGGTATAATCGATTTATCCTTGCTTACTTCGTTCAAAACCCCGTCTTCGTTAGCGGCGAGGTAAACTTCGTCGTGACTGTTTGATTTTCCGCTTGCGAGAATTACGTTATCGCGCTCTTCATTCTGCAAAACTTTAAGGCCTACAGCATCATAAATCAAATCGCTTTCAAGAAGGATAAAATCACCTTTGATAAGTGGTGCGCAGACTGCAAGAGTTCCCATGCTGCTTGTGTTTGTATAGTTATCGTTGCGGACAGTCTTAATGATGTGGTATTTTTTTGCAAGTTCATCATAGTATTCAGAGCAGTGGCCTGTTCCGATGATTATTTCTTCGATTCCAGCGGCAATCAGCTTCTGAACAGAGCGTTCAACCATTGGAACTTCTTCAATTTCTATAAAGCCTTTCGGCATTTCTTTAGTTCTATCGCCAAAGCGGCTTCCAAGTCCGCCTGCAACAATTACTGCCTGTCTAATCATATTTATTTCTCCAGAAATTTCATCAATGCAATTTTATTTTCAACCGGTGTAGATTTAGGCCTTCCTAGGTCTTTTCGTGCACCTTTTGTAACAAAGACTTCTACAAAAGTAAGTTTTTCTTTTGTTTCGGCATCACCTAAAACTGCGTTCAGTTCTTCGGGGGTGGTAACTTTTACTACGTTTTCATAGCCACAGCCTTCAGCAATTTCGCAGAAGTCAATCTGGCGTCCTACTGTCGGCTGGCCCCCAACTGAATCGTGAGCACCGTTATTCAAAACAAAGTGAACATAGTTAGAAGGTTTACGGCTTCCAATTGTTGCCATACCGCCCATCTGCATAATAGAAGCTCCGTCTCCGTCAAGGCAGTAAACCTGGCGGTCTTTTTTCTGCATTGCAATTGCGAGGGCAATCTGGCTTGCGTGTCCCATTCCGCCGACTGTAAGGAAGTCGCGTTCGTGGCTCATATTGTGCTTGTCACGCTGCTCGTAAAGTTCGCGACTAATCATACCTGTTGTAGAAACAAAGGCTGTTCTGTCATCTGCAGAAAGCATGATTTTTTCAATTGCTTCTTCACGGCTCATTTTTCCTTCTACAGGAATGTTGTTTACAAGTTTATATTCATCAAAAGTTCCCTTGCGGATTACAAAGGCATACTGGGCGTTGTTTTCTTTTATGTATTTATAGGCTTTTTCAAACTGAACAGGAAGGTCTTCTTCCTTGTCGCTAAGAACTTCGTAAGGAACCTTCATTGCATCCAGAAGGTCGCAGGTAACTTTTCCCTGCTTTACATGCTGAGGTTCATCGTGCACACCAGGTTCTCCTCGCCAGCCGATTACAATCAGCATAGGAATTGAGTAAACATCAGGGTCTGCGATAGACATAAGAGGGTTTACCATGTTTCCCTCGCCGGAATTCTGCATGTAAATCATTGGGATTTTACCGGTTGCAAGGTGATAACCGGTTGCAAGGCCTGTTGCGCTTCCTTCGTTTGCAGAAATAATATGATTTTCTGCAGGAGCATTGTCTGTAATGTAAGCACAAAGATTTTTCAAGAGTGAATCTGGAACACCCGCAAAAAAGTCTGTTCCGTTTTTTATTAAAAGGTCATAAAAGTAAGATGGTCTAATCATTTAGTTTTCCTTAATTATTTAGTACCAGGGATGAGCTCAAGAATCTGCTTAATCGGCATACAAATGTCGTTTACTTCAAGAGAGCGTTCTGCTTTCAAAATTGTTTCAGCGCATTTTACCATTGCAGGGTAGCTTGCGCGCAGCATGTGGTTTGCATAAATGATAATGTTTGCACCCCAGCTTGCAAGTTCATCTTCTGTAAACTGGTTGTAAGTTGTCGGGACAAGTACGATAGGAATATTTTTGTATTCTGCGCGGAATTTCTGGCAGAACTCTTTAATATCCATTCCGCTCTTGTCTTTTGAGTGAATCATTACACCGTCGGCACCTGCACGAACTGCAGCAAATGCCTTTTTAATAGCTTCATCAACAGAATAGCCTGCAATGATTTCTTCAATGCGGGCAATAATCATAAAGTCTTTTGTAACCTGAGCTTTTTTACCGGCAGCAATTTTTTCGCAGAATTCTTCTTCTGTTGCAAGAACTTGTTTTGCTTCTGTACCAAAAAGTGAGTTCTTTTTAAGACCTTTTTTGTCCTCGATGATAACGGCAGAAACACCGTTTCGTTCAAGTGTACGTACTGTAAATACAAAGTGCTCTGGAATATCTCCTGTATCACCATCGTAAATAATTGGCTTTGTTGTACATTCAAGAATATCTGTAAGCGAATGCATACGGGTAGTAAGGTCAACAGCTTCAATATCAGGCTTACCCTTAGATGTAGAGTCGGTGAGGGATGATGACCACATACCATCAAAACGGTGGATTCCGTCTTCCTTTTCAACTTCTGCATTTTCAACAATAAGACCGCTCAAACCGCTGTGAGCTTCCATAATGCGAACAATTTTTTTAGCAGCAATAAGGCGGCGCAATGTAGCGCGGCGCACATCTGGAGTAGTACCGATTGAAGAAGCGTTATCGGCAAGAGCTGCAGAGTTTATTCCTTGAGTGTAAGGAATTTCCACAACCTGGCCGCCCCATTCTTTCATAACTTCAAAAACTTCATCACGAATGTGGCTGAGATAATTTGTTTTCCAGTCATCACCATGGATTATGTAATCGGGTTTATATTTTTTAAGATTAGGAACATAACTCCAGTCTTCCTGAGGAACAACTTTTGCCACACCTTTGATATTTTCCACTACAGTCTTACGCTGATTATAAGTAAGGTAAGGAAGGCGTTTGTGACTGACTATTGCGCTGTCTGTCAAAAGTCCGATTGTAAGCTCTCCAAGTTTTGCTCCTTCATTAATAATGTTGATGATGCCAGGATGAATAATATCTCCTGTAATTCCAAGATAAACTGATTTCATGGCTAATTCCTTAAAAGTTATTTATTGTATCAATTACATATTGTATTTGTTCATCCGTCAAACATGGACTCATAGGCAAACTAAGCTCTGTCTTGTGAATCTTCTCTGTAACAGGCAAACTAATTTCATTCCATTCCTTATAACATTCCTGCTTATGAGGTGGAATTGGATAATGAATATTTGTGCCTATACCTTTTGATTCAAGATATTTTTGAAGTTCATCGCGCTGTTCACAAAGTACAGTGAAGATATGAAATACATGAGCATTCCAATCTGTAATCTTTGGCAAAGTAATCTTAGTGTTCTTAATTCCTTCAATATATTTCTTTGCTACTGCTTTACGTAAAGCAACATCATCATTCAAGTGCTTAAGTTTTACATCAAGAATTGCAGCCTGAATTTCATCAAGGCGGCTGTTACGACCAGTATACTGAAATACATACTTTTTCTGGCTGCCGTAATTTGCAAGGCTTCTGATTGCTTTTGCAAGAGCCTCATCATTTGTTGTTACAGCACCTGCGTCACCAAGCGCACCAAGATTTTTTCCTGGATAGAAGCTGTGCCCTGCTGCATCACCGAGGGAACCAGTTTTCTTACCGTTGAACATACAGCCATGTGCCTGAGCATTATCTTCTATTAATTTAAGATTATATTTTTTGCAAAGCTCGCCAATTTTATCTGTATAGGCACACTGTCCGTAAAGGTGAACGATTGTAATAGCTTTTGTTTTTGAAGTAATTTTTCCTTCAATCAAAGTATCATCAATTTGAAAAGTGGCGATATTAGGCTCTACAAGCACTGGCACTAGCCCGTTTTCTGTAATTGCAAGAATTGTTGCAATGTATGTGTTTGCAGGAACAAGGACTTCGTCACCAGGTTTCATTACACCAAGTTCTATATAAGCTCTGAATATCCAGATAAGGGCATCCAAGCCGTTTGCACAGCCTACACAATGTTTTGTTCCAATATAATTTGCATAGTCTGCTTCAAACTTTTCGTTTTCTTTCCCCTGAAGATACCAGCCGCTATCTATTACACGAAGAGCTGCTTCATGGATTTCGTCCTTATATTTTTCTGTTACATCTTTTAATGAAAGAAATGGTACGTTCATTATATTTTCCTCAGAATGATATTTTCAAAAATTATTCGAATTATACTTAAGATAAGCAAGAGTATACCTACAACAATTATAGCTGTCTTTATTTTATTCAAATGCTGTTTCCAAAAAACAAACATCAATAACGCAAGTGAAACAAATAAAACAATTAGATAAACAATTATCCATATTGCTATATATTCACCTTTAATTCTATATGATATACCCCAAATTCCATTACCGATAAATGCAGATGGTAATTCCCTTATAAATGTATTTAGTCTTTTTATTCCAGTATTTTTCGAATTTGCATTTTTACCACTAACATAAGGTATGTTTACTTTTGATAAAATGAAATCAAAACATGGAACAATACAAGGAGCTATAATTGCAACTAAAAAATCTATTATTATAGTTACAACCATTATGTAGTTCTCCAATTATTTACAAGTCTATTAACTTCTTCATTAATACCTTTCACAATTTTACGCCAAGTAGAATACTTGCTTATGATTTGAAGATTGTTTACATCTGGATATTCGAATGGAACATACATTGCGTTTACAGTTTTTTTTCCAAAAGAAATTGAATATTTTTGTAATAATTGTAAATCATACAAACCTTTAATATCCAACAATTCATCATTAACTAAATCTTGTTGAACAAAAAACATTTGTGGCTGGGGCTCTTCTTTATCAGTCCAATCAATTAGTAATTTATTAAAAAAATACTTTTGTGCTGTATTTAATTTGTTTTCTAAACAAAATTGACTTCTAAAATCTGCAACATGAAAACTTAAATACCCATCGGTACAGGCAAATGCCCTAAGCATATTTCTAATACAAATATTATTTGTAACTCCAGAAAAATTCTTAAAAAAATCTCTATTTAAGAAAGAAACATCAGGAGTATGATTTCTATTATATTCATCCAACTCCTTAAAGAGCTGAATAGAATCCAATGTAAATGAATTAGTATCTATTGTTACAAGTGAATAATCTTCTTGTAACAAAACACAAACAGTGTGTTCTATCCTGTTTTCTTTTCCTGATAATTTTATTGTTATCATAATAATGGTTCTATAAAACGAAATTATTATTGTACGGTTGTACATCCATCGTCAATGTTCCGTATAAAGTGAGCCGGATTACCTACCCAGATTTCGCCATCTGGCACATCTTTTGTAACTACACTTCCAGCACCTATCATTGCTTTTTCACCTATTGTAATTCCACAAAGTATTGTTGCATTTGCTCCAATGCTTGCACCTTTTTTAATAACTGTTTTAGAAAGTTTCCAGTCTGGATTTCTTGAACGCGGAAAAAGATCATTTGTAAAAGTTGCGTTTGGGCCTATGAAGACATCATCTTCAACAGTTATGCCATCCCAAAGTTGAACTCCACTTTTTACAGTAACGTTATTTCCTACAGTTACTTCATTTTCTATAAGAACATTGGCACAGATATTACAGTTATCACCTATCTTTGCTTCTGGAAAAACTACGCAAAACTGCCAGATATTAGTTGAAGCCGGAATATTTGCTTTGCAATCTGAAAGAGGATGAATCATTCTTTTGAATCCTTCAAAGATTTTAAGAAGTCATCATAATTTCTTATATATTCTTTTTCATCGTAATATTCACTTGCAAGAACAACAAGTTTACAGCCGTATGAAAAATCATGCATTTCGCGCCACATATTCTTACCAATATACAATCCAACATCTGGACGATTTAACAACACCTGCTCCCGCTTTTCACCATCATCAAGAATAAAACGACAGGCTCCATCCATGGCAATGATAATCTGCTCAAGTTCTTTGTGAGCATGAAAGCCACGGGCTTCGTTTGGAAGGGTGTCGAACATATAATAAACACGTTTGATTTCAAATGGAATGTCCTTCAAGGCTTCAATTGCCACTAACTTGCCACGGCGATCGCCATGTACCGGCATATCTATTAACTTATAATTCATAAATATTCCTGATTATATATACTTTAATTTATGTAAAACAAATCCCAACAGCGGACTTTTCCCGTTGAAAAAACAGAAGAGACGTAAAAGGATGGTGCTACGCATACTGCCGGAACAAGTTATACGCCTCAATCATCCGCTGTAGACTGCAATAATTGCAGTATCTTGTATTATAAGGTATTTATATAGTAAAAACAATTGGGTTTTGAGGAAATTCGCATGTGGTAAGAGAATTTTCTGAGTACAGGGAAAAAATAGACATTCCCTAACATTTTTTTAATATGCAGTACGTAGAATTTAGTTTCTTCTATAAATTTTAGCAGTGATACATCAGGAACAAGGTATTTTTAAAGAACATACAGACCATCTCGAGACTTAGCCGTTTTGTATTGTTTTACTAGTTCGTAAAAATCAATTCCTTTTTCCTTCAAGAAACTATTCATAACTCTTGTAATAGCACTCCATTGCCCTTTCCATGCTGACACCTTTTTATCAATGAGGCTGTTGTAATTTCTAGCTTATAATTATTTTCACTAACTTCTTTTTTTTGTTTGTTTTTTATATTTATCAATTTCAGCAGCCAAAGCTAAAAACTATTACTAAAAAGACCTTAAGAGATAATCCATACCTTTGAAACACAGGAACGATTAACAGGAAGTTCTATACGATGCTTTAGAACTCAACTCATCATTGAAGATTGAATCTAAAGGAAACTTAAAATACGATGAAATACCATCACCTTTTTTCATAAAATTTATTGAAGAAATATTTCCTGTCAATTGAAACTGCTTGTTTTTATCTAACATAATAAGTGGAAGATGTATCAATCTTATTTCTCTTTCTTCAAAGAAAGCCGGATTTTTCATTATCATTGAAAACATCCTTAATTTTGTAAGAAAAACAGCATATATATGGAATTGAATTAGCAATTTTATAATTTTCAATTACTTCATTAATAATTTCATTGTTACTATCATATTTTTGAAACATCATCATTAAAGTATTTAAGTTTCAGTTTAAACGCATCCAGACAACCACGCTTTAGATGTGAATAGGCTTTTTGTGACTGAAGGTCTTCTGATTCCCCATCGATATGAATTCGCTTTAAGTGATCAAACGCAGAATTTATTTCGAACAGTAGTTCAACCGGGAGAGTATTGTTTTTGGCTTCGATTTCGCTATAAATAACCTTTACGGTATTATTGTAAAATTCATATACTTCCTGTTCTGTTATAGTTACCTTAAATTTTTGTCAATTTCGGCATTCAAAGCGTTTGAGGTAATGAGGCTATCTCTCAAAACGTTTCCTCGACCGATAACAGGAAATTCTGATGTAAAAGAGAATGGCTTTTTATTTTTCTTTTCTAAATAAGAGAGGAATTTTTCTGGGCTGATTGCTTTTATCTGGGTCAGTGTTAAGCCTGTAACTGTGCAATCTGTTTAGCTACAGCACGACGCGATATTTCAAGTAAATCTGCCATTTCCTGCGTAGTTATTTGGCTATTTTCCTGTATCAATTCGAGTATTTTCTGTGAACTTTTCTGTGAACTTTTCTGTGAATCTATATCACTGTTACCATTTTATATGTATTTATATAAACAAAATTTTTTACTTCACCATTAACTAAACGTCGTACATGACAACCATCGTTATCTTCTTTTTCTTGTGGATAATACAAAACTGTGCAGTACTGATCTAAAAGCGAAAATACACCATCCCTTAGAAGATATTCTGATTGTATTTTCTCTTGAGTGATAAATAAACTTATTGAAGTTATTACAGACTGCGGAAGAGAGTTTATTGATTCCAACACTTACAACTCCTACAGAACTAACAAAGAGCTTCTTTTATATCTACATAGGAATCGATAATATCTAAGATTTCATTACAATTATCTTGTGAACTAAAAGAACTCATGCAATGAACTATATCTCTATAAGAATCTTGATTTTTATAATTTATTAAATCTTCAATTGGAACTGAAAGTGTAGAAGCAACAGTTTTTAACTGTACTGGTGTTAAAGAAAGTTTACCATAAAACAAACGGTCTAAATCTAATCTAGAAAAATTTAATTTTGAGCATAATTCCGACATGAGAGTGTCATTATTCTTAGTAAGTGACATAATTCTATAACCAAGATCTCTTAAACTCGCCATTGATTTTCTCCTATTTAAGATTTGCTTTCAAGAAAAGTTCTTATATTATATTCGGTTTATTTAGTTATTGCAATAACAATAAAATGCAGTAGGCAATGTAGCAACTTGCTAAGTTGTTTCAACAACTTAGCAAGGCAACCGGAGGCGGCGGATTTCGCCGCCGAGGATGCTGACCGTTAGGGAATTGCGGAACTGCCGACCCCGGCAGACGCGTATGCGGCTGCCGGGGGACTGCCCTGAATAGATTCTGAAACAAGTTCAGAATGACGGGAGTCGTGGACATGGTGGTTTCGATACGGCCTTCGGGCACTCAACCACCGTGGGGGACGTTCTGGCGGGCTACTCAACCACCGCGGATTTCGTTATAATCTTTTCAAATGCAGTACTACATTCTTCAGGTGGCGACAGGACGGGAGCAGTTTTTTGTTGATAACGTAAAAAAGCTTGCTCCGCAGCTGGCGCAAAAGCATAATTTTATTTACCTCACACGGGAGCTTACTATAAGGCGGCAGGGGAAAATTTTGCGGGAGCTGCAGCCTATGTTTCCTTCCTACATTATTCTGCAGACGACCAGCGGGGTGGATTCTTTTACGCTGGCGGCCCTGAAAAAGATTCCGGATTTTTATCACTTTTTGAACAGCAATACTGATATCGTTCCTTTGTGCGACCGGGACCTGCAGATTATTCAGCATTTTCTGGGGCTGGGGCCTATGATCGGTCAGTCTCTTGTGCGCTTTGACGAAAACGACCGCATTGTGGTTATTGAAGGCCCCCTTAAGGGCATTGAAGGCAGCATTATAAAAGTAGACAAGCGCAAGCAGAGGGCAAAGATCCGCGTAGACTTTGGCGGCACGGCGCATACAATGGATTTGAGCTTTGAGGATATTTCGAAACAGGGGTAAATCCATAGGGCTAGATCCCCCGGTCAAGCCGGGGGATGACATAGGTGTGGCAGCAACTCTTCAAAATAATACTTATCTTCAATCTTCTTGCCACCGCAGGTGTGGCCTAGTCTTCGGTCGGAGCGGATTTTTTCGCCGTGGAAGTCGCTGCCGGCTGTGATGATAAAGCCTATTTTGCGGCCAAGCTCTTCGAGGCGCAGGCATTCGGTAACGCGGGCGCCGGGGTGAAAGGCTTCTATGCCCATTACTCCTTTTTCGTAGCAGTCTTTGAGGAAGTCTGGCAGGCGGCCCCAGGAAAGGTATAGCGACATTGGGTGGGCTATAACCGGCACGGCACCGCTTTCCCTCAGGGCTACTATTGCTTCGTCCAGGTTTGTGCAGACTCTTGGTACATACCACTTGCGGCCGCGGGCTAAGTACTGATCAAAGGCCTGCTGTCGCGTTTTTACGACTCCATGCTTTACAAGTTCTGCGGCAAAGTGGGGGCGGCCTATTACGGTATTGGGGAAATCAGCCTGAAGCTCTTCTGCTGTGAGCGCCACCCCGTCCTGATTCATTTTTTCTATTATCTGCGCGTTGCGGTCATTTCGGTTTTTGATTACGTTTTCTACTATATTAATAAGCGATGGAGAGGGAGTTTTTATGCCCAGGCCCAGCAGGTGAAATTCCCCTGTTGGAAAGGTGATGTTGAGTTCTATACCTGGCACAACTGTGACGCCTAGTTCGCGGCCGGCTGACTTTGCCTCTTGCAGCCCTGCTACTGTGTCGTGATCTGTAATTGCTATGGCTTTTAAGTTTTTTTCGGCTGCTTTCTGGATTATCTCGGTCGGGCTGTACTGGCCGTCTGATGCGGTGGTATGAACATGCAAATCTATCATAAAGATTATAATAGCATTTTTTTTAAATGTGTGATACAATATAGAGATAGTAGGAATACTGTATTTAAAGGGGTTGTATAAAAGTATGCCAAAAGCGATGCAATATACAAAAGGGTCTATCATCTACTTTGAGGGAGACCACGACGAGCGCATTTTTATTATGCAGCAGGGAGCTGTTCTTTTAACCAGCACTGATATTGAGTCTGGACAGCCGGTTGCAGAGCAGGTTAAAAGCGGTGAGTTTTTTGGCGTTAAGTCTGCTCTTGGTCACTTCCGCCGAGAAGAAACAGCTACGGCCCTTGTTCCTACTGTTGCCGTTGCCCTTACAATTCAGGAATTTGAAATCCTCTTTAGTAACAACAAACAACTGATTATGAAGATGCTCCGCGTTTTCTCTAATCAGCTGCGCCAGATTCATAAAAAGACTGAATCTATCTTAAACAATGTTCAGGCCGATCAGCAGTCTGGTATGCTGGCTGTTGCAAAGAGTTTTTATGATGAAGAGCAGTTCCGTTCTGCCTGCGACGTTTACATGAAGTTCATGAAGCGTTACCCTAACAGCCCTCAGCTGGCTGATGTGCAGAAAAAATATCAGGATGCAAAGCTGCGTGCAGATAAGCTTGCGGCCGTAAACCGTGGAGTTCCTGTTGATTATGATGATGACGGCTCTTCTTCTTCCCTTAAGCTTTTCCAGCTGCCGGCTTTTGAACGTTTTGCCAAAACCTACGAGCCTGGCGAAGTTATTATTTCTGAATACGAGCCTGGCGACAGCTTCTATCTTATTCAGAGCGGCCGCGTTCAGCTTGTAAAGTGCGTAAACGGCAGCAAAAAGAATCTGGATGTTCTTAAGCCTGGTGAATTCTTTGGTGAAATGGCTATTCTGGACAATTCTGCCCGCTCGGCAACCTGTATGGCGGCCGGCAATGTAAAATGTCTGGAGTTCAATAAAGAAAACTTTGAGCTTTTGATTACCGGCAACCCTCAAATGGCTCTGCTGCTTCTTAAGCTTTTCTGTAAACGTATTTACGACCAGAAGCGCCGCTTTAAGATTCTTGTTATTAAGGATTTAACTGCCCGCATTGCTGATGTATTTATGCTGCTTGATGAGATGAACCCTGTAATGAACGAGGCCGAAAAACAGCGCCGCTTTAACGTTACTATTTCTGATGTTGCCCACTGGGCCGGCCTTAGCGCCGAAGTTACCCGCGACGAAATCAACAAGTTCGTGGAGCGCCGCAAGATTGAAGTTTACGACAACTACATGATTGTCCTCAACATCAACGACATGAAGCGCACCGTAGACACCCGCGGCGGCGCAAGAAGCGCTGGACTGTAAAACATCCCCGTGGCGACATCTCCGAGGCCGCGCCGGCATCTCCGCGACCCGCGGCCACCAGCGTCCCGTCGCCCCAAAATTTAATCCGTAAATCCGCCGACTTAGCTCACCCGGTAGAGCAGCACCCTCGTAACGTGCAGGTAGTCAGTTCGAGTCTGACAGTCGGCTAATATAAGCACCGTGCAGTAAAACATGCACGGTTTTTTATTGACAGTCGGCTATTTATATCAAATCTGACACAAGATATAATTTCATTGACAATTCAAACTATTTAACATACTATACATATAAATCGAAGAAAAAGGAGGCAGCATATGCATAAACAAAATGTAGTTGGAATTGTTTTTCGTGGACCAGAAGGAAAAAAAGCCATAATGCAGATTATGCGTGCAAAGACTCCTAAAAAAGATCCAGATTTAGAAAAACGTATGAGGGCATTTGAGGAAGCTGTAAGAAACGGGTTGTTTGAGAAGAAATGAAAGAACTTGATTTTTATATAGAACAACTGACAGATGAATTAAATTCTTACGAACTTAAAATGTTCAGAGTTCAGCATGATGAAACCCAATTAGTAAATTACTTAAAGAAATTTGCTAAAAAACATCAGGCTTCAAATGTTAATAAAATCTATTTAGTCAGATACTCATCAACAGGGCAAATAGTTGCCTGGTTTGGCTTGAAAGCGGCTACGTTGCCATATAATGATATTGGAGACTCATTTTTAATTCCGGCAATAGAATTAACACATTTTGCAGTTGATGAAAGATTCAGGAACCCAATATCAGAATCATCCATAAAAACCGGTGAGTATATCTACTGGAACTACATACTCCCTATCGTTCAAGATGTTTCACAAAAAGTAGCCTGCAAAGCATTATTTGTATTTGCAATTGATACTCCAAAACTTGTGAAATATTACAAAAATGTCCTTAAGTTCAAAGAAATTACTAATACAAATGAAAAACAATTCTTTGAATATGCAGCTCCAGATTACGATGAAGGCTGCAGATTTTTGTATTATCCTTTATCTGTATAGTTTCCATATTTCGTAATTTTTGGCGAATTACACCATATTAATATTATATCTCGTCATATTTGGCGAATAATAAATTTGACTTATTTTTCTTCTTGTGTTACGATTCTAATCATGACCATGAAAGCAGACTGTACAGATGACCAGCTCTTAAAAGAATTCGGCGAAAGAATAAAAGCAAACCGAATCCGTTCCGGTTTTACACAGGAAGAACTTTCAAAACAAAGTGGAGTAGCAAAAAGAACAATAGAAAGAGCCGAAAAAGGCGAAAGTATTCAGTTCTTAAATGTAGTTAAAATCCTTCGTGCCCTTGGTCATTTAGACTCACTTGAACTGCTTTTACCTTCACTGGAAAAAACACCCTTTGAGTATATAAAATCTCCAAAGGTCGAAAAACGGCAGCGATATCGTCATGCAGCAGAAAAAAAGCCTTCTTACGGCTTTAAATGGGGAGATGAAGAATGATTAGTACAGCACTTGTAAAGCTTTGGGGAACAGTCATAGGTGCAGTCTCTCTTGATGACACAAAGAGATCTGCTGCCTTTGAATATGATTCATCTTTTCTTTCAAGTGGAATTGAAGTTTCGCCTATAGTCATGCCCTTAAAAAAGGGAGTGTACACTTTTCCCTCTCTTTCTTATGAAAGTTTTCATGGTCTTCCCGGACTTCTTTCAGATTCTTTGCCGGATAAATTTGGAAATGAACTTATTAATGTATGGCTGGCAAAACAGGGACGTCTTCCGGAATCTTTTAATGCAGTGGAAAGACTTTGCTATACCGGTAGTCGCGGAATGGGAGCCCTGGAATACGAACCTGCAGTTTCTTCCCTTGTAGAAGAATCCAGTCAGATACAGGTTTCGGAGCTGGTCGAACTGGCTTCAATGGTGCTTTCCAATAGAAAAAATCTGAAGGTTGTCTTGGAAGAATGTGATAAAAGAAAGCTTACAGAATCCCTCAAACATATAATCAGCATAGGAACCTCTGCCGGCGGTGCCAGAGCAAAAGCTCTTATTGCCTGGAATCCAAAAACAAATGAAGTTCGTTCCGGTCAGATAGAAACAAATTCTGATTTTGAATACTGGCTTATGAAGTTCAGCGGAGTTAGCGGTAATAAAGATAAAGAAGATGAAGATCTGTCAGATTTTGGAATGATAGAATATGCTTATTACCTTATGGCAATTGATTGCGGAATAAACATGATGCCCTGCCACCTGCTAAATGATGGCAAAAACCATCATTTTATGACAAAACGTTTTGACCGTACTGCAGAAGGAAAAAAGCTCCATATGCAGTCTCTGGCGGCAATTGGTCATTTTGATTTTAATGCGGCAGGAACTACAAGTTATGAACAATGTTTTACTATATTAAATACTCTGGGCCTTGGACATCACGAAAAACTGGATATGTTTCGTCGTATGGTATTTAATGTGGCGGCCTGTAATTGTGATGACCATGTAAAAAATATTTCCTTTTTAATGGACAAGAGCGGAAAATGGACTCTGGCACCGGCTTACGATGTTTCTTTTGCCTACAATCCGGATGGTGCATGGACTAGTTCTCATCAGATGTCAATAAATGGAAAGAGAAAAAATATAGCGGCCTCAGACTTTGATACCTGTGCCAGAATCGCAGGGCTAAAAAATGCAGAGGTAAAGGCTGTCGTAAGTGAAGTTTGTACATCTCTTTCACATTGGAAAGAATTTGCTGCTACAGCGGGTGTAACAGGCGAGAGAGCAGAGGCAATTGCAGGTCTTCAGGGGATAAAGTAAAAAATTAAAAAAAGCTGGACCTGAAATTATTACGACTCAAACACCAATCTGCCGTCTATGAAGAGGTATTTTATTTTGCCTGCCAGGGTGCGGCCCTCGAACGGGGTGGCCTTGCCCTTGCTGTAGAAGCGGCTGCTATCTACGGTCCATTCTTCATCCGGATCCAGGAGTGTAAGGTCTGCGTCGTAGCCAGGGCGGAGGATGCCTTTTTGCAGTCCGAGCAGGCGGGCCGGCTGGGCAGACATGAGCTGGCTCAGGCGGCGGGGATTAAACTGATTATCTTTTACAAGCACCGAGTTGCATACGGCGTAGGCTGTTTCCAGGCCGGTGAAGCCCGGAGCACCTGCGGCCTTATCGTCCAATGTGTGCGGTGCGTGATCTGTGGAAATTACGTCTACGGTGCCGTCGCGAAGGGCCTCGAGCAGGGCTACGCGATCATCTTCGCTTCGCAGTGGCGGATTTACAAGTGCTCTTATGTATGGCTCGTCTGTGCCGCAGAGGGCTAAGTGGTGTGGTGTAACTTCGCAGCTTACTGAAAAACCGCCCTTATCTGCTGTACGCGGATTTGGTACCGGCTGATATTTTTCCCCATCCTCAAAAGCCTGATAGGCTGCATCTGCTTCGTCTGCGTTATAATCAGCTTCGTCATCATAAAGTTCATTTTTTGCTTCGCGCACGGCATTTATAGAAATGGCTGTACTTACGTGTGCAATGTGCACGTGACAATCTGCCTGTTTTGCAAGCATGATATTTCTTACTGTGGCTACATCTTCGGCCAGGGCGAGAATCTCGTTTGCCTTTGTGAGGGCTAAGTCTATGCGGTCCAGGGCTTCGGCGTTCTCTTCATCATCCGGGTCAAAATCTTCGTCACCGGTTCCCCAGGCAGAAAGGCCTACCCCTTTCATAATTTCCAGAGCCTCGGCTCGGAAAGGCTTAGCCTGTGCGCCCAAAGTCATATCCTCGCTGTGGCAGCTTACGATTATCCCCTTCTCTGCGGCCTTGGTCATTCCTTCCAGCATAACGGCTGAGGCTGGAACGTCACGGCCATCTTCTGTAATTACCGGTACGTATTTTTTTTCTATGAAATCAAGATGACTGGTGTCTTCGCCGCCAAAGTCGCGCGAGATACTGACTGTCTGAAAAAGATGGGTAAGACCAATTGCCGCAGCCTCGCGTTCAATCTTCATTGCCATTTCCATTGAGGAAACAACCGGGTTCGTGTTAGGCATGGCTACTATGGTTCCATAACCGCCGGCCGCCGCAGCATGAAGGCCGGAGTTCAGGTCTTCTTTCTGAGTTTGTCCCGGATAACGCAGATGCACATGCATGTCGATAAAGGCCGGGGTAAGGGTGAGTCCGTGAGCATTAAAGAGTTCTATAGGGCACTTTTCTTCAAGTCCGTCTTCTGTAAGCACGGCGCGCGCCATTTTTTCCAGGGTCTCAGAGTTTGTATAATAGCCCTGAAAAACCGACCGGATTTTTGCGTCCATAACAAGTACGGCACCCGGAGTGTCCATACTCTCATCCAGAAGACGTGCGTTGTATATAAGTGTTATTTTGCTCATAAGGACTCCTGTTTACATGGATTGCTTCGCTACGCTCGCAATGACGTCATTGCGAGGAGCCCGATAGGGCGACGTGGCAATCCATTTTATCTTCTCTCGCTTCCCGCCAGGTAAAGGGTATCGCAGTACTCGCAGCGGTAAACGCCCTTTGTCTTGTCTGTAAGCAGGAAGGTCGGCTTTACGTAGTGCTCTGTCTGTGTAATGCAGCGCGGGTTCTTACACTTGAAAACTCCCTGCACACGGCTAGGAAGCTCCATGTTGATTTTGCGTACGATTTTTTCGTTTTCGATTACGTTTACGCAGATATCCGGGTCGATAAAGCCGAGTACCGAATAATCAATATTGATGATGTTATCTATTTTGATGATATCCTTTTTTCCTGATTTTTCTGAATGCACATTTTGAATCAGGCAGGAAGTAAAAGGCGCCTTGTCCAGTCCCAGCCACTGGTAGATTTCCCAGCCCGAACCGGCATGAATGTGGTCTATTACAAGTCCGTTTTTTATAGTGTTAACATTAAGCATTTTCTATCTCCTATGAGGGGGCGTTGTTCGTTCGCTTCGCTCACTTTCAAGTTTCCTCCGGAAACTTGCGGGAACTCTCCCGGGGTCTTAGGGGGCGGAGCCCCCTAGGTGAGGGGGTAGCGAGCAACGCAGTGCGAGCGAGGGGGAGACTTCCCCCTCCTTACTCAATTGCTCCTGTAAGCTTTGCGATAAGCGCCATGCGGGCATACATTCCGTACTTAACCTGCTTAAAGTAAGCGGCGCGAGGGTCCTCATCTACTTCCGGGGTAATTTCGTTTACGCGGGGAAGCGGATGGAGGACGATCATGTTCTTGCGGGCAAGCTTCATTTTTTCGCTGTCGAGAATGTAGCTGTCCTTAAGGCGGATGTAATCCTGCTCGTTGAAGAAGCGCTCCTTTTGTACGCGGGTCATGTAGAGAACGTCGAGCTGGTCGATTACGGCGTCGAGGCTTTCTACAATTTCATACTGAACACCGGCCGGCTCGAGAACGTTTGTAATCAGATAGTCCGGAACGCTGAGCTCCTTTGGACTGATAAAGATGTATTTATTTCCTTTGAAGTGGCGGAGAGCTTCGGCAAGGGAGTGAACGGTGCGGCCAAACTTAAGGTCGCCGCAGAAGCCTACTGTGTGATTCTCGAGGCCACCCAGCAACTGGCGGATTGTTACCAGGTCTGTGAGTGTCTGTGTCGGATGGTAGTGACCGCCGTCTCCTGCGTTGATAATCGGGCAGGCAGAATATTTACTTGCCAGCAGTGCCGCACCCTCTTTTGGAGTTCGCATTGCAATTACATCGGCATAGCTTGAAACTACGCGGATTGTGTCGGCAAGAGTTTCGCCCTTTACTGTGGAAGTGTTGTCGGCATCGGAAAAGCCTTCTACCGAACCGCCCAGTCGCAGCATGGCCGCCTCAAAGCTGAGCCTTGTTCTGGTGCTTGGCTCAAAAAAAAGTGTCGCAAGAATTTTCCCGCGACACACATCTTGAAATGATTTAGGATCAACAATAATCTGCTCAGCCAAAGAACAAATTTCTTCGATTTCTGAAACCGAAAGATCATCCGGCTGAATTAAATGACGACCAGTTAGCATTGGTTACCCCTTTTTGATTTTTGTTATTTTAGCAAAAATCACGGGCTTAGACAATAATCATTTGAAGGAGGGGAAAGCCTTCCCCTGGCTCGCACTTCATTGCTCGCCACCCCTTCTAACGGGGGCTCCGCCCCCGTAACGCCCCCTGATTTTACTCAAATTCTTTTCGTAAAATCTCTGCGTATTCTTCTTTCCTTGATTCATCATAATCTTCAAAATAACCACCAAAAATCCATCCGTATAAATTATAATCAGAAAGAGTTGGCATAGACATATAATACCAGGAAGCAGTTACTCCATCTATTGTCTCAGAATTTTCAGTTTTTGCATAAATTGGAATTACAGTCCCTTTCCTGATACAATCAGTTTCTTTCCAATTTGGAGCATTCCAAAACATTTCTTCATAAATTTCAGACACTTGTGTCTCAGCCTTTGTACTTGGGGCTTTACGAAATTTGACATTATCTGTCATAACTTTTTCATCATTTTCTACAATAACATTTATACCATCTATAACTGCAGTTGCCCCATTTTGTTTTAAGCAATCAACTGGATAAAACTTAATGGTATTTACCAATAATTCATTATCATACTTAAAATTTTCACTTTCAAATTTTAATTCACATTGAATTTCATTATAAGAGAACAACTTATTGTAAAACTTTACATTTTGATCATAACTAAATGAATATAAAACCAGAATACCATTCTCTATTGTATATTTTCCAAATGCTGAAGGCCCCGAATGTATACCACCTATTATAAAATAATCATCAGAATAAAAAAGTAAAAGAAAGTTTTTTGCAACCTTTTCATCAGACAGCCAGATAGTTGATAACAGTTTCTCTTTTGTGATTTCTTTATCGTTTATGTCATACCTTAATTCACGCTCTCTCCAAGACATTCCATCATTGTAAGATTTTCTATAATTTATTTTCATTATATCTTCCGACTGGTAGCCTAGCGCATCAAGTTTTTTATAAACACTTTCCTCATAATCTTCTCTTGTCTCTGTAGAAGTAATTTCATTAACAACAGCTTTCTCGTCATTAACTACTGGAGTTACGTGTTCTGTTTTTTTACTACATCCATATAATAAAAAAAGAGAAAATACTATTCCTGATACAATAATCTTTTTCATTAATTCACTTCTCTTGATAAAACAGATACTTATGCATCAAAACATTCCAGTATCATCTGGCCAAGAACTTTATAATCGAGATACTGGATGCCATACTGTCCCTGGGCAATTTTATCTGCTAAACAGCTTTTGTAATACAAATCCATTGCATCTGTTAATTGTATATTCTGTTTTTCTGCAATATAAGAAATTATTCTTTCCTCGAGGCGTTCCTGATAGTTCTTTTCTAATGCTTCATCATTCATGAATCTTCACCTCTTCAGAAGATTCAAAAATCAAAAGCTGATCTATCGCTTTTTGAGTTATGAATGCTGTCTGGTCATAATTCGGATAGGTTTTAATTTCTTTGATGGCACGTTCTTTATCCCAAAGTCCGCTATGATACATATCCACAACTCGGAAAACTTTATCATTTGCGACTTTGCCGGAAATCAAATCATATTTTTTAAAATCCTCACCACCATCTCTACAATGACAGACAAAATCTATCCATTCAGATAAATCATCTCCAAAATCCTTATGAACTAATCCGGAAAAATCTTCTTTCATCTGATATATATTGATAATTGCTTTTTCGGATTCTTTAATGACTGCTTTTCGTTTTGCCCAAACCTCTGCCTGAGCCTTATTTGTAGTAACATAAAAGCCTTTTCCAAAATCAAGAGGTCTCAAAGAATGCAATGTATCTGGCTTTTCTACGACATCTATTGAACCGTGATAAACTATCATACAGTCATTCCTCTTGCAGTCAAATAATCTTCTATATCGCCAACTATAAATGCAGTACCCTGAGTATGGAGAATATCATAATATGGGACAAGCAGTTTATTAATGCAGTCTGAATCTTTAAGTTTTTTGTAAACAACAGACGGAAGCTGAGACCATTTGTCTGCACAGGCGTGAAGCATGTAAATTACAAATTCAAATATGTCTTTGTTCATATCTTTGTACCTCCATTAATTATAGTATAACACAAAGAAAAGTGGTTTTCTAGAAATAAAAAAAGCGATGACTTTTATATCATCGCTTTTTTTATCATATGGATTGCTTACGAGTGGCGATTAAATCTGGTCCATTCTAGGAACATCTGCAGTGTAGTCTACACCTGCAACGTCAAATCCGTTTGTTGCGTAGAAGTCGTGCTTGTAGCCAGCCAGGTCACAAACCTCTTTAATGTTGTCGTTGTTTACGCTGGCCATCAGCTTATCAACTTCTGCCTGAACGTCTGGCTGCATCTCCAGGTCGTCTACGCGGATGCGGTTTTCTTCATCAACAGGAACCTTGCCTGCAGCAGCATTTTCGCCAGTGTAAAGGCGTTCTGCAAAAAGGCGTTCCATCTGCTCGATACAGCCTTCGTGAGTTCCCTTAGCCTTCATAACCTTGAACAAAATTGAAAGGTAGAGCGAAATGATTGGGATAACTGCGCTTGAGCGTGTTACAAGGCCCTTGTTTACAGAAACGTAAGCTGCACCGCCGAGCTCCTTAGCAAGCTTGTCATTCAATTCATGTGCAGTAGCTTCGAGGTGCTTTTTAGCCTGTCCGATTGTTCCATCGCGGTAAATAGCGTGGCTCAACTCTGGTCCGATGTAGGAATAAGCAACAGTACGGCAGCCTTCTGCAAGAACGCCGGCAGCAGACAACTGGTCAATCCAAAGCTTCCAGTCTTCACCACCCATTACCTTTACAGTGTTTGCAATTTCTTCTTCGTTAGCAGGCTCTGCGGCAGACTCCTTGAGGGAATCAGTAAGAATATCAATTCCAAGTCCGGCATAAGTTTTACCAATTGGCTTAATGACAGACTTATACAAAACGTGAGCACCAGTTGGGCTGTTTGGGTCAATCTTATCAGGGTCTGAGCGTACAGGAGAAGCAAGTGAATAAACGATAAGATCAAACTTCTTACCTGCCTTCTTTGCTTCTTCAATAATCATTTTGCGAGTTTCGTGGCTGAAAGCATCTGCGCTGAAAGTTTCTGTAAAGAGACCTTCTGCCTTAGCAGCGCGGTCAAATGCCAGATTGTTATACCAGCCAGGAGTTCCACCCTTAGTTTCTGTTCCGGCCTTTTCAAAAGAAACACCGATTGTATCTGCGCCGTATTCGAATGCAGCAGAAATGCGGCTAGCCAATCCGTAGCCTGTAGAACAGCCGAGCACGAGAACGAACTTAGGACCGTTTCCGCCCTCTTTCAAGCTCTTTGTTCCGCGCTTAGCCTTCTGAGCCTTTACGTATGCAATCTGATTTTCAACTTCTTTAGCGCATCCAATAGGGTGAGCGTTAAGACACATGTTCGAACGAACCATTGGTTTGATAATCATAGTGATAACTCCTTTAAATAGATTGTCGGGTCAAGCCCGACAATGACATTGTTTGTCATATTCGGGCTTGACCCGAATATCTATTTTACATTTTATCAAAAAATGTCATTTAAAACAAGGATGCCCTGTCAGCCCTTCAGTTTCGGTCCTTCACTCTTTACAATTTCACCATTCTCAAGCCTTAATCGGAAAATCTGCCATACCTTCTGGTCTTTTAATCCTGGAATATCATAATTCCAGTACTTCTTTGAAAGCAGCGGCGGATCCAGACAGAACTGAACGTCCCCACTGTAACTGAAGCCTGCATCCATATCCATATCAAGAATAATCACCGGATCCAGAAGCAATGTATAAGCCAAGCCTAAATAAGCACTAAGAGGAGCAAAGAAATCAACCTTTCCACCTAAAGTAACATCGGCCCCTGCACCAAGAACGTCATAACCGATTCCGCCCCCCAAACGGAACTCAGCCGTTGGTACAATTGTAAACTTTACGCCTCCACCAATCTTAAACTGCTTAGGGTCTCGGCTTGTAATTCCTGCAAAGCCCGCATTCTCGCTGATAGTTTCTGCTGATGCATAAGTATTACAATAGAAAGTTGTCGGATCAGGAATACCAGAATACTTTTTTCTAAAGCCCCAGTTTATGCCGGCCTTACAGTCAAACACAGTCATGTAGATTCCACATACAGAAAGGTTATCAAGTTCAACCACGGCAGCAGTCTTAAACAAAATATCAAAACGGGCATCAATGGTAAGAACAAGTGGCAATGCCGGAACCGGCTGTATACGCTGGTGAGTAGCCTTAGCATCTTTGGAAGGCCTGATACCATTTTTATAAGATGATTTTTGAAGTTTATCAGAAGCATCAAATACCCAGCTGTCAAGTCCAAGCTCATCCTTAAGGTCCATCTTGCTCATTGTATCAAGATAGTCTTTTACCTCTTCTGTGCTGTAATGTCCGTCTGGGAATTTCTCATTAAACTTTTCCTGAAGTTCTCTTACGCTTTTCTTTTCCGGAGCACTATCGGCAAAAAAAGATGTTGAAGAAACATTGAAAGTAATTTTATTCTCAAGCTCAAACTTAATCAAAACTCCCATCTTAATATTTACACTAGGATTGGAATTTGCAAAACTAATTCCACCACCAATACCAATGCTTAAGTCTGTCTTTGTGCTTTTAACGATATCCTTAATCCACTGCTGTCCTGTAAGAGTTGCAAGCAAAGGAGCAAAATTATAACTGTAAAGCTGAGAGAAATATTTCTCAATTGCATCACGCTTTATCTCGTAGTCTACATAAGAATCTACTTTTGTTTCTCTTTCTTTTGCATGTTTTAGCGCAGCTTCTCTCTGATAGCTTCTGATTTCCAGATTATCTGACCAGGATGGAAGGTTCAAATCACCTATTTCATAATCTTGTCCTCTTCCATCACTAAGGCCACCATTTGTTGGTCTGCCAGAAGTTGGAACTGGTGCCGGAACAGGTGCTGGGGTTGGCGAAACGCTTCTTACTACAGATCTTGCGGCAGTTCTTTCAGCTTCTTCATCTTCTTGAGTAGCCTGCTGAATTACATCTCCAAAATCAATGTAGAGCCATGGAATTATATTACTCAAAGTCTGAGAAAAAAGATTCACATCAGGACAGCTGTCTGGGTAAATAAGAGCCAAGGCATGTCGGCAAAAAAGAACTCTTTCAACCTCACCCGCAATTGGTGCTCCCAGTAATTCATTACGAATTTCATCTACAGCCTGGCCAGAATTAGCAGCTACAAGCCTTTCAAGGAAAGATGATTCACGAATCAAGCGATTCAAATAATCAACATTTTCAGCAATACTGCGTCCGGAATAGTTTTCCTTTACAATACTTGAAGGCATAATAGAAAGCAGAGTATTAATATTAAACTCATCAGTAAATTCATTTGCCTTAAATTCAAATTCCTCTGGTGTAGAATTAGAAGAAATCTGTTCTACTTCTTCCAACTCACCATCTATAATACTTCGGGCAGCAGAACGGGAACTTCTATTTCCTCCAACAAATCTGGCGATGGTATTCTCCTCTGTATCAAGGACATAATCTCCATACGAAACATCTGATACTAACGAACGGTTGTTAGTACCAACATCATACTTATTAATAATAAACTGACCATCTGGATTTATACCAAGAAGTCCATTCGGATATACACCTCTGGAATACTGAATTGGAATAACAGAGAACATTGTGGAAGAGTTTGCTCTTTCAACATCACTTAAAAAAGTAAGCCACATATTTTCCTTATATCCATTACGGCCTGGATCTGGTTTTGAATATTTAATATCAGCAAAACCATCTCCATTTAGATCTGCTGTATCACCAGCTTCAAGGGTAAATCCTCCTGCAGAAACATAATGACCAGATTCATTAGAAGGAAACTTGTAATAGCTGAATGAAATTTCTGATCTGGAGATTGAATCTATTTCTATAAAACCAAGTTCGTAGTTGAGTTTTGAATTTCTATATCCATATTCTCCATTTCCAAGATCATACTTTTCAACTTCACCGATTCGTACAGAAACTATAACACCCTTTCCAAGTTGATTTGCATTTGAATCCTTAGGACTATACAACATTGAGCCGCCCATAAACATCATTCTCTCTACATCAGAACGGTTCATTATTGAACGGATACTTTTAACAGAGGCAAGAGCAGAGTCATCATCATCACGATCAGGTAATCCAACCAATAAATCACAACTAAAAAATAAAACTGACACAAAGAAAAGAAACAAACAGTGCTTTCTCATAAGATTCCTCCTTCCTTAATCCGCAAAACAATAAATACTGTAGACAGCATATTCCATTTCTTTGAATCCGATGTCCACGCTTGCATCATGCAAATCAACTACAAACTCATTTTCTTGTGCGCCATAGTTTTGTGATGAAGTCCAGATAATTGACTTCAACTCTGCCGCTCCACATTTTTTTACTGAAGGCTGAACTGCCTCAAGAGTTTCTGCAAGTTCATAAGCTTCACAAGCGGTTGGAAGATACCAGCCATTTTTGTATTTTTTAAGATTATTATTTATTCCGTAATTTACTGCATAGTCATAAGCCGGATAATCAGCAAAGGATTTTTTTGCATTATCATCATAAAGGCCAATATTCTTCCAGGCTTTTCGACCGTCTATCAAACCAAAAAAGCCGCCGTTATTATACTGGCCTTCAGCTATACTATATTCCTGGGCAACAATAATAGTCTGATTCGCAAGAATATTTGTGATATATCCTTTTGAAGTTTTAGGAGTAAATTTAAGCGGCTCAGAAGGATTTAATCCCACTCCTAATACCCTGGAAGAGTTTTCCTCATGTCCGCCGCTTGTAGAAAAAATTACGGCCATCGGTTTTGAATTACCTTTATAAGCATCAAAATCCGAAGGAGCCAAAACAGTGCCGTCATCCAGAACAATATCGCCGACACTATATCTGGAATTTGCATTACATGAAATTAATAAGAAAGAAAAAAGAATTAAAATAAAAAGTAGATTTAACTTGGAAAATACTTTCATTTTGACCTCCATCAGACAATATATTTGTATTAATAATTGTCTTATATTTTAGATAGAAGTCAAATAATTTTTTGTCATTCCCGAGCACGACTTTACAGTCATGTTCGGGCTTGATCCGGGCATTTTTTATATTTTTTTCAGAATTATACAGCCATTGTGTCCGCCAAAGCCGAGTGAACAGCTGGCACTTGCTTTAATTTCGCAGGCAACTCCCTTGTTTGGAGTGTAGTCCAGGTCGCAGCCATGCTCCAGATCCGGATTATCAAGATTGATTGTAGGCGGAACAAAAGAATCTTCCATAGCCTTAATGCACATAATGGCTTCAATGGCACCTGCCGCGCCAACCATGTGACCAATCTCACTCTTGGTAGAAGAAATGTGAAGTGATTTTGCAGACTCGCCAAAAACAGATTTTATCATCTTAGTTTCTGCAGTGTCGTTTGCAGCAGTAGAAGTTCCGTGAGCATTGTAGTACTGAACATCAGCCGGCTTCATGCCCGCATCTTCAAAAGCACGCTTCATTGCAAGGGCACCGCCGCTTCCGTCTTCGCGAGGCGCTGTGATGTGATAAGCATCTGAGCTTGAACCATAACCTGCAAGTTCGGCATAAATCTTTGCACCGCGGGCCTTTGCATGCTCGTACTCTTCCAGAATCAGAACTGCTGAACCTTCTGCCATTACAAAGCCTGAGCGGTTTTTGTCGAATGGACGGCTGGCCTTTTCCGGTGCATCATTAAACTTATTTGTAAGGGCACCCAGAGCCTGGTAACAGCCGATATTAAAGCCGGTAAGATTTGCATCTACACCGCCGGCAAAACAAAGGTCGAGGCGGCCACTGCGAATCATATCAAGTGAAAGTCCCAGGGCATCTGTACCGGAAGCACAGGCTGTAGAAAGAGTCCAGGAAGGGCCCATGATTCCAAAGTGCATTGCAACGCCGGCCGAAGCTTCGTTATTCAAAACAAAAGGTGCTGTAAGAGGAGGAATGCGGTCTACTCCGCTTGCCGGGTCCAGATATTTTTTATAGGCAGTTTCCAGGTCATCAGAAAGTCCGATTCCAACACCGGTAACAATTCCAGCTTTTTCTTTTGCCAGGTTTTCCGGGGTAAAGCCGGCGTCGTTTGCAGCTTCAATACTGGCTCCCAGCAGGAACTTGCTCATGCGGCTCATTTTGCGGGCCAGTTTGCGGTCTACTCCGTAATTGTTTATATCAAAATCTTTAACTTCGCCTGCAATCTGAACCTGATGCTGAGATGCATCAAACAGTGTGATTTTTGTGATTCCACTCTTTCCGTTTTTTACATTTTCCCATGCAGTTTTTACATCGTTTCCAACTGAAGAAACGCAACCCAATCCGGTAACTACAACTTTGCGCATTAAAAACTCCTTAAGTCTAAGTATAACAAAAAAGGCTGCCCTTGTCATTGCGAGGCAAAAGGCCGTGGCAATCCATCTCATTGACGTTGCATTATTGAACTTGTCGTTTTATAATTATATCTATGACCAAAACCGTTGCACTGCAAAAGTGTGATGAATATGATTTTGAAAAAGTTCTCGTCTGTATAAAAAAACTGCTGGAACTGGTTCCGCCGCCGGATGTACGCGGAAAAACCGTTCTGCTTAAGCCTAACATTCTTTATCCTAAAGCGCCTGAGCTTGCCGTTTGTACTCACCCCGTAGTTGTAGGGGCCGCTGTGCGTGCCTTTAAGGAATTGGGTGCGGCCCGCGTAATTGCGGGAGAGTCGCCTGCCATTGCGGGCTCTGCTACTGCCGCTAAGGCTACAGGCATGTACGAGCAGGTAATTAATAACGGCGGAGAATGGGCTGATTTTAAGGAGCACGTGAGTGTGCCCTGCCCGGACGGAAAAGTCGTAAAAAATCTTGATTTTGCCAGGCAGTTTCTGGAAGCTGATATTGTCGTTTCCCTTTCAAAGCTAAAAAGCCATCAGCTTATGGCCTACACCGGCGCCATGAAAAATCTTTTTGGGCTGATGATTGGTCTTGAAAAAGCCGGCTGTCATTACCGCTTTTCTAAAAAGGAAGATTTTGCGGCATTTTTGACAGATCTGGTTGTAGCCGCAAAGCCCGGCTACGCAATTATGGACGCAATTGTGGGAATGGACGGGCCGGGAGGACCGGGAAGCGGAGATCCTATTCAACTCGGTTTTCTTGCCGCCTCGGATAATATTCTGGCTCTCGACTGGAAGTGCGCTTCGCTGGTGGGTTACAACCCTTACGACATTTTGAATCTGGCGGATGCTCTGGAGCGCGGCCTATGGTTGAAGGATCCTGCGGAGATTACTACAAGCGGAGCTGCAGAAGAAGACTGCCGCTGCTCTACTTTCCGCATTGTAAAGGAATCCAAGGCACTGCAAAAACAGATGCCTGGCTTTATAAACTTTCTGGCCAAAAAGCTTCTTATGAAAACGCCGCACTTTAATGCCAGAAAGTGCAAAAAGTGCCGCCGCTGCGAACAGATCTGCCCGGCTCACATCATAAAAATGAACGGGGCAGACTCCACGGCTCGCCTTGAAGACAAATCAGAATGCCTGCACTGCTTCTGCTGCCACGAAATCTGCCCCGCAGATGCTATTGTTTTAAAAAGATTTTAAATCTCAGCCAGATCCTTCTGACCAATCATTCTGATTCCGGCCTTTTCCAAAACCTTCTCAGTTTCAGGGACATCAGTACAGCGGATAATCATATAAGCCGAGCCGGACTTGCGGCCGGTAAAGCCGTACATGTACTCAACATTGCGGCCGTTATCTGCAAGAATCTTAAGAATGCGGTTAAGGCTGCCTGCTTCATCCGGAATTTCAATTGCAATTACAGACGTTACCTTTACAATGTAGTGAGAGCGTTCAAGAGCTCCCTTTACCGAAGCGGCATCATCCACGATAATTCTCGCAATTCCAAAGTCGCTTGTATCTGCAAGGCTCATTGCCCGCATATTGATGTTATGAGTTGCCAGAACGTTTGTAAATTCTGCCAAAGCATTTTTTCTGTTTTCGATAAAAATTGAAATCTGTTCTATTGTCATATGAGTCTCCTAGTCGTGTAATTTACGAGTATCAATTACTCGCTTAGCCTTTCCTTCTGAACGGGCAATGCTCTTTGGTGCCACCAGAGTAACCTTAGCCTTAATCTGAAGAACGCTGAGCAATGCGGCCTCAAGCTGCTTTTCTGCCTTGTTTACTTCAGAAACCACATCGCTGAACTTTTCTGCTGTCATTTCTACCTTGATTTCGAAGGTATCTGTGTTGTTTACGCGGCCAACGTGAATCTCGTAGTTTGCAGGGTAACCGTTCTGCATAAGAACGCCCTCAATCTGACTTGGGAATACGTTAACTCCGCGGATGATAAGCATGTCGTCTGTACGGCCCATTGGCTTACTCATGCGCACAAAGGTACGGCCACATGCACAAGGAGCGCGGTTCAATACACCAATATCCTTTGTGCGGAAGCGCATCAGAGGGAAGGCCTGCTTTGTGATTGCAGTGAATACCAGCTCGCCCTTCTCGCCGTCCGGCAGGCGTTTTCCGGTTTTCGGATCAATTGTTTCTATAATAAAGTGGTCTTCGTTTACGTGCATACCGGCCTGCTCAGAACATTCATAAGCAACACCAGGCCCCATAACCTCGGTAAGACCATAAATATCATAAGCCTTGATTCCAAGGGATTTTTCGATGTCGCGGCGCATTTCTTCTGTCCAAGGCTCAGCTCCAAAAACACCTGCCTTAAGGTGGATATCAGCCGGAGTGAGGCCCATCTCTTTAAGAGTTTCGCCGAGGTAAGCGGCGTAGCTAGGCGTACAGAAAAGGATTGTTGATTTCAAATCCTGCATAAAGGTAATCTGGCGCTGGGTGTTACCTGATGAAATAGGAATTACCTGGATGCCAAGCTTTGTTGCTCCACCGTGAACACCAAAACCGCCTGTGAAAAGTCCGTAGCCGTAAGCGTTCTGGGCAATGTCATTTTCATCACAGCCGATTGCAACCAGCTGGCGGGCAGTACAGTCATCCCAGATGTCCAGATCTTCTTTTGTGTAACCTACAACAATCTGCTTACCTGTAGTTCCGCTCGAAGCGTGAATGCGGACAACCTTGCTCATTGGAACTGCAAAAAGTCCATAAGGGTAAGTTGCGCGAAGGTCATCCTTGCAGGTGAATGGGATTTTATCAAGGTCGTCGAGGCCCTTAATATCATCCGGAGTAACGCCAGCTTCTTCGCAGCGCTTTCTGTAATATTCAACATTTTCATAAACATGGCGGAAATTCTTAGCCAGTCTCTCGCCCTGGAGCTTACGAAGCTGCTCCAAAGGCATACATTCTGATTCTTTCTGATAGTATTTTAAGTTCATTTTTTTCCTCGGGAATAAGATTTATAATAAAAAGGAAGGTTACCGTGCACGGCACTCTGTACGCATTGCACAAAAAAAATAGAGAAGTTCGCCCTTAGGCGAAAAAGAAATTAAAGGAAAAGACAAAGCTCTTAAGCGAGCCTAAATTTCTTAACATATACTTAATATTATCACTACATAGTCAGAATGTAAAGACTAAAACAAAAAATTATAAATGCTTGTCATTGTCCGGCTTGACCGGACAATCTAGGCATCACTATCCTGTCTAGATTCCCTGGTCAAGCCAGGGAATGACATATTTCTAAAATCTCACATTCATAACTGTTATGTCGTCTGGCAGGAGGGACTGGCCTATCCAGTCGGTTACGGTCTTTTCTATTGTCTTTTCTGCGGAGTAGATGTCTGTCTTAAAAAGCTCGCCGAAGAAGGCTTTTGTGCGCGGTTCGTCGTAGCGTTCGCCGTCATCACTCTGCATATCAGTAAATCCGTCTGAATATAAATCAATCTGCAGGCCTGGCTTCATAGGCATTTTGTAAGCACCCTTCTTTTCGCCGGTAATTGCATCTGCTACCGCGCCCATTCCAAAAGGAGGCAGGGTTGGGGCAAGAGTTGCAACTCGGCCCTTACCCGCATCATCCTTCAGGTATGCAAAAACATTTGTGTGACCGCAGTTATAAACGCTTACCGACTTTGCCTTATAATCAACATAGCAGACAGCACCTGTAATAAAGTTTCCAATCGGAACAATCTCCTTTAAGAAGTTATCCAGCATTGCAACCAGCTGTGAAGGAGCAAGCTTAGAAGAATCCTGCAGAGAAAGCATAGAAAAAATTGAACCAAGAGTTACGGTAAGCAGAGAGGCCGAAACATTTTTTCCAGAAACATCAAAGCAGCCGATTACATAGCGGCCTTCGCAAAGCTCCTTTGCAACATAATAGTCGCCGCCAACCGCATTGGCCATACGGTTCCAGATACATACATCAAAAGGAAACTTCTTTACATCGGAATTCTTTTTAAGCATGTTCTGCTGAATTGCGGCTGCCTTTTCCATGTCCTGGGCACGCAGCTCTTCCAGCTTAGCATTCATTTTGGCAATTGAAACAATTCCGTAAAAGCTTCGGTTATTGAGAAGGACTACAAGATGTTTGAATTCTGCCTTAATTGCGGCATCATTAACTTTTGCGGCAACCTTTTCTATAAAGTCGCTGCAGTTTAATGTGAAAGGACTTTCTTTAAGATAATCACCACAGGTCTTTGAAGCAAAAAGCTTAAAGCCCGAGGCCTTATTTTTTTCGATTACATCGCGTTCTACGACGCCGACTACTGCATCATCTCTTTCTATTGGAACTGCAGTAAGGTCCGGCTGCTGCTCAAACATTTCCAGCACAACATCAATACTTGCCCGACTGCTAACCGGTTCAATGGTCATTACGATTGAACCAATCTGTCTTTCATTAAATGAATTTTCAAAACCTGTCTTTCTTACATCAATTGAACTTTTTTCTTCAAGATCCTCTGAAAAGAAAGAACTATCAATAATTTCTTCTTCCATAGGTAATTTCCCCTATGGTTAATTATACACCTGAATTCTGAAATGTCAAAATAAAAAAAATAGATCCCGAAACAAGTTCGGGATGACAGACTTGTTTCGGGATGACGCTCCTTGCAATGACAAGCAGCGTCACATCGTCATGCTGAACTTGTTTCAGCATCTATTCTCCACGACCAAGCATAAATGCTTTCTTGTTCATCTCAAGGAACTGTGGTTTAACCAGCTTTTCAATAGCAGCCATCCAGGCTTCTACCGGGAAGTCCATGTAACGGGAAAGGCGGCCCATCAAAACGATATTAACTGATTTTGCAGTTCCGGCCTGCTCAGCCAGAGTCAGACAGTCCAGAGCATCAACCTTAATTCCAGCCTCCCCCATCTTGCCAACCAAATCCTCAGGATACTCAGCAGCCCCTGTAATTACAGGCATAGGATCAATCTTCTGAGTGTTCACAACAATCTGTCCGTCAGCCTTAAGCCATTCAGTGTAGCGGGCAGCCTCAAGCAGCTCAAACGAAACAATAAAATCAGCCTCACCTTTATCAACGATTGGTGAATAAACCTTGTCACCGTAGCGTACATAAGTAACAACCGAACCGCCGCGCTGGCTCATTCCGTGAACCTCGCTAACCTTTACATCATAGCCCGCATCAAGCAGAACCTGTCCCAAAGTTTTAGACGCAAGCAAAGCACCCTGTCCGCCCACGCCAACTATCATTATATTTTTTACCATAATATTCTCCATTCATAAGGAGGGGGAAGTCTCCCCCTGCGCCCGCACTACGTTGCGGGCTACCCCTTCTAACGGGGGCCAGCCCCCGTAACGCCCCCGCTACAGTGCCCCAAACTTACACATCTGACTACAAACACCGCAGCCTACGCAGAGGGTTGCATCAATCTTAGCCTTTCCGCCCTTCATGCTGATTGCAGGACAGCCAATCTTCATACACATCTTGCAGCTCTTACACTTGTCCTGGTCCACAACCAGTGGAGGATTATGCTTTACTTCCTTAAGAAGTGCACAAGGACGACGGCTGATAATCAGGCTTGGCTCTGCAACCTCGAGCTCCTCGCGAACAGCCGCTTCACATTCTGCAATATTGTAAGGGTCTACTACGCGAACGCGGTTGATTCCCATAGCACGAGCCAGTGCTTCCAAATCAACACGGCCGGCAGGGTCACCATAAAGGTTCTTTCCTGTTGTAGGATTCTGCTGATGGCCAGTCATACCTGTAATTGAGTTATCAAGCACGATTACAGTTGAATTAGACTGATTGTAAGCGATTGTCGCAAGACCGGTCATACCAGAATGCATAAAGGTTGAATCGCCGATTACAGCAACAGATTTCTTTTCGTTTTCAGCTCCACCAGCCTTGTTCCAGCCGTGAAGTCCGCTGAAGGAAGCACCCATACAAAGAGTTACGTCCATAGCAGACAGCGGCGCAACCGAGCCCAAAGTATAACATCCGATATCACCGAATACAGTAACCTTCAGTTTGTTGAGGGCATAGAACATTCCACGGTGAGGACAGCCCGCACACATGATTGGAGGGCGAACAGGAATCTGAACGCCGTCGAGTTTTTTGCCCTGTGGAACCTCGCGGCCAAAAGCGGCAGCAACAAGATTCTGGCTGAACTCGCCGCAGATAGGGAACATATCTTTTCCGTGAATTTCACAAGACAAGCCAAGTCCGCGGACAAAAGTTTCAATAATCGGATCAAGCTCTTCAACAACAATCAGCTTTTCAAGACCTTCTGAAAACTTTTTAATCATTTCAGCCGGAAGAGGATTTACCATACCAAGCTTCAAAATATTTACGCTGTCGCCGAGCACTTCCTTTACATACTGGTAGCTTGTTGACGAAGTGATAATACCAACTTTGTCAGACTGTACGGTGGTATCGGTGGTTGAGTAGCCCGCAGGGCGTATCGAAACCACCTCAGTAGACTTCTCAATTCTATTCACACCAGAAGTCTCGCTCCACTTCTCCAGCTCCTTCATTCTCTGCTCAACAAAAGGATGGCGCTTAATTGCGTTTGCAGGAGCCATAACATATTTAGAAATTGTCTTTTCGTAAGCCTTGTGCTCCGGTACTGTGCGCTCCGCAGTTTCAGTAATGCTCTGACTGTGAGCAACGCGGGTACACATTTTGTACAAAACCGGAGTATCAAACTTCTCACTGATTTCAAAAGCGATTTTAGCAAACTCGCGGGCTTCATCAGCATCACTTGGTTCAAGCATAGGCACTTTAGAAGCGATTGCGTGATGGCGGCTGTCCTGCTCATTCTGAGATGAATGCATTCCAGGATCATCAGCTACACCAATAACAAGACCGGCATTAACGCCAGTGTAGCTCATTGTATAAAGAGGGTCAGCCGCAACATTCAAACCAACGTGCTTCATACCGCAGAAGGCACGGCGGCCAGCCAGACAGGCACCAAATGCCGACTCAAGGGCAACCTTTTCATTAGGTGCCCATTCACAATAGATTTCCTTAAACTTTGCAGCTTCCTCAGTAATCTCCGTACTAGGAGTTCCCGGATAACTCGAAATAACCTCACAGCCAGCCTCAAACAAACCACGAGCCGCTGCAGCGTTACCCAACATAAGTTGTTTCATCTTTTTTCCCTTATAAAATTGATTTTTAGTGAGACTATAATTTTACAGCGATTTTAAAGAATGGTAAATAGTCATCCATCCACTTACCTATCCCGTCATCCCGAACTTGATTCGGGATTTATCACAATATAGCTATTTAAACTTGATTATATAGCCATCTGATAATATAATTACGACAGTGTCATCCTGAACCTTCGCAGCACAGCTGCTCGGAGACTCGCTAAAAATAGTCCACTGGACTATTTTTGCCCTGCTACGCAGTGCCGCTCCCTATGTTTCAGGATCTGAACGAGGAGGCCCCCATGAATACAGTTCCTATGTTCGAAGCAAAAAACAAACTGCCGCTTTTTATGCATCAGGCAGAAGAATCCGGCCCGGTTTTTATCTCCCGCAGAAATAAAACTGTTGGTGTTATTCTTTCTTTTGATGATTACAACAAACTTCTTTCAAAGAAGCCAAAAAGAACAATTCTTGAGGCCGCAGAGGAATTCCGCAGAAAGACTGCCGGCATGTTTACCAACGAGGATATCGATAAGATTTTTGATGTGAGGGATCATAGTCCAAAAGGTACAAGCTGGGAGGATGATGTTTTTAAGGGAGTGTTTGATGATGAATGATTATATGGAAGAAGAGCCACATTATCTTCTGGATTCAAACATAGTTTCAGAAATCATAAAACATAATCCGGATTTTAATGTTATCTCCAAAATAGCAGAGCATAACTCTGATTGTGCAATATGTGCACCGTCATTACATGAATTGCTATATGGTTTCGAAAAAATGGCAGATGGGATGAACAAAAACTATCTTGAACAATACATCAATACAGATGTCCTCGAAAACTTCAAGGTTAAAAGTTATACAGAAAAAGCCTGCCGTATACATGCAAAAATCCGTAGCGATGCCGAAAAAATAGGAAAACCAGCGCCCTTCTCCGACAGCATGATTGCCGCCATCGCCCTGGCAAACCACATGGTTTTAGTCACCCGAAATACTAAGCACTTTACCGCTATCCAGCAGGTCAGCGACCTGCTGATTGAAAACTGGTTTGAAGCTTAGAATTCATTTCCCGGGAAACGAGGAATAATATCTGTTGCTTTTTTGATTTCTTCGTCGCTTGGAATGTAGTCTCCCATCTCGCCGTCGTTGAAGGCCTTGTATGCATACATATCAAAATAACCGGTACCTGTAAGACCGAATACGATGTTCTTAGCCTCTCCGGTCTCCTTGCACTTCATTGCTTCGTCAATTGCAACGCGGATTGCGTGGCTGCTTTCCGGAGCAGGCAAGATTCCTTCAATTCGGGCAAAATCTTCTGCGGCCTGGAAAACTGCAGTCTGCTCTACTGAGCGGGCCTCGAGCAAGCCCTGGTCATAAAGCTCACTTACAATGCTGCTCATTCCGTGATAGCGCAGTCCTCCGGCGTGACTTGCAGAAGGCATAAAGCCGCTACCAAGTGTATACATTTTCTGAAGAGGACAAACTTTACCGGTGTCGCAATAGTCATAAGCATACACACCGCGGGTCAAACTAGGACAGGAAGCAGGCTCAACTGCGATAATCTTATAATCAGCTTCGCCACGCAGCATTTGGCCGGCAAATGGAGAAATCAAACCGCCAAGGTTACTTCCGCCACCCGCACAGCCAATAATAATATCAGCTTTTACACCGTATTTGTCGAGGGCAGTTTTTGTTTCAAGACCAATTACGCTCTGGTGCAGCAAAACCTGATTCAAAACAGAACCAAGAACATAGCGGTAGCCTTCGTGAGTCATTGCGTGCTCTACGGCCTCGGAAATTGCGCAGCCAAGGGAGCCGGTAGTTCCAGGGAACTCGGCATTGATGCGGCGGCCAACCTCTGTATTCATAGAAGGAGATGGAGTTACGTTTGCACCATAAGTACGGATTACTTCGCGGCGGAATGGCTTCTGCTCGTAAGAGCACTTTACCATATAAACAACGCAGTCCAGGCCAAAGTAAGAGCTTGCCATAGAAAGGGCTGTTCCCCACTGGCCGGCGCCGGTCTCAGTTGTAACGCCCTTGAGCCCCTGCTTTTTAGCGTAGTAGGCCTGGGCAATGGCCGAGTTCAGCTTATGGCTGCCCGATGTATTATTGCCTTCAAACTTGTAGTAAATGTGAGCCGGAGTCCCAAGCTTCTTTTCCAGACAGTAAGCGCGGACAAGTGGCGCCGGGCGGTACATTTTATAGAAGTTTCTGATTTCTTCCGGGATTTCGATGTAAGCGTCGGTTTCGTTGAGTTCCTGAGCAACCAGCTCCTTACAGAAAACCTTTTCCAACTCCTCCGCGGTACAAGGCTTGTGAGTCTGAGGATTCAAAAGCGGAGCCGGCTTCTTTTTCATATCTGCGCGGACGTTATACCAGGCTTTAGGCATCTCCGATTCTTCAAGATAAATTTTATAAGGAATTTCCTTTGCCATAATATAACCTCCGTTGGCACTTCTTTTTGAGAAAATGGTGCGTTTCTTTTTACAGAAACAAATAACAAGTTGTAATATATAACACGCAGTTATTTCTGTCAACATAAGAGCTTTTTTCCCTTTAATTTTTCTTCTTTATGATTTATAATTTTCTGAAGTATTATTAAAGAATCGAGGAATAAAATGCCAATCACCAAATATCTTGAATCAAACGCAGAAAAATATGGAAACGACTGCGCACTTGTAGAATTAAACCCGGAAGTAAAAGACACCCGCCGCATGACCTGGAAGGAATTCGACCTTACCCAGCCGGAGCCTAATCTTCCTTACCGCCGCGAAATCAGCTGGCGCATTTTTAACGAAAAGGCAAATCGCTGTGCCCACTACCTTCTTGAGCGCGGAGTTCGCAAGGGCGACAAGGTTGGTATTCTTTTGATGAACTGCCTTGAATGGCTTCCAATCTATTTTGGAATTCTTAAAACTGGTGCCCTTGCCGTACCACTCAACTTCCGCTATGCCTCAGACGAAATTGACTACTGTCTCAATTTGGCAGACATTTCAGTGCTTTTCTTTGGTCCTGAATTTATCGGCCGTCTCGAATCAATTTCCGAAAAAATCATGAACCGCCGCCTTCTTATTTACGTTGGCGAAGGCCTCACACCTACCTTCTCAGAAAACTACATTTCATCTGTAATGAACTATTCGTCAGAAAACCTTAACATAGAGCTCACAGATGATGATGAAGCCGCAATCTACTTCAGCTCGGGAACAACTGGATTCCCAAAAGCTATTCTTCACAAGCACCGCGCCCTCATGCACTCAGCCGCAGTTGAACAGCAGCACCACGGCCAGACAAAGGATGATGTATTCCTTTGTATTCCGCCGCTTTACCACACAGGTGCAAAAATGCACTGGTTCGGTTCTTTGATTTCGGGCAGCAAGGCAGTACTCCTCCGCGGAACCAAGCCTGAGGTAATTCTCAAAGCTGTTTCTGACGAGCTTTGTACTATTGTCTGGCTTCTTGTACCTTGGGCTCAGGATATCCTCGACAGCCTGGACCGCGGCGACCTTAAGATTTCAGATTATCACCTTGACCAGTGGCGCCTTATGCACATTGGTGCTCAGCCGGTTCCAAAAAAGCTTATCGAAGACTGGAAAAAATACTTCCCTCACCACGACTACGACACAAACTACGGACTTTCAGAATCTATCGGACCTGGTTGTGTACACCTTGGCGTTGGCAACGACCACAAAATTGGTGCAATCGGTATTCCTGGCTACGGCTGGAAGGTTAAAATTGTTGATGAGCACCGCAAGGAAGTAAAACAGGGCGATGTAGGAGAACTTGCCGTATTCGGTCCCGGCGTTATGGTCTGCTACTATAAAAATCCGGAAGCCACTAAAGAAGTTATGGACGATGAAGGCTGGCTCTACACTGGAGATATGGCAATGATGGATCCTGACGGCTTTATCTACCTTGTAGACCGCAAAAAGGACGTTATCATCACCGGTGGTGAAAACCTCTACCCTGTTCAGATTGAAGACTTCCTCCACAAAATGGAAGCAATTAAGGACGTTGCTGTTATCGGCCTTGCAGACAAGCGCCTGGGAGAAATCGCAGCCGCAATCATCGAGGTAAAACAGGGCTACACCTGCACAGAAGAAGATGTAAACAACTTCTGTCTGGAACTTCCAAAGTACAAACGCCCACGCAAAATCATCTTTGCACCGGTTCCTCGTAACCCTACAGGTAAAATTGAGAAGCCAAAGCTTCGTGAAATGTACAGAACAGAAGATCCGTTTAAGGTAATGCAGGCAGACTCGTAAAATAAAACTTTACAAACGGGGAATCCGTGTTATAATTAACTATATTAAATTTGTTTTACGAGGTGACCTGATATGGAAAGAATGCAATGTGATAACTGTGGACATGTTTACGATAAAGATGAAGGCGATCCAAAAAACAACGTAGCACCAGGAACTTCTTGGGCTGATGTACCGGCTGATTACAAGTGTCCTGAATGTGGTGCCGGAAAGGATAAGTTCATCATTGAATAGATGTCCGGGTCAAGCCCGAACATGACAAAATAGAATAAATCTTTTGATTTATATAAATTAGGGGGAAAGAGCGTTCCGTAAGGAGCGCTCTTTTTTTTGTCATTGCCCGGCTTGACCGGGCAATCTTCATCTAAAAAACGAAATCACAAATACCCAGATAAAGCCAAGAACCGTAATCATTTTAAGTCCAGTTCCAAGCAAAAAGCCCATAAATGCTCCAAAAGCAGCCTTAAGCACACCCTCTTGTTTTCCTTCTTTATTTATCCACTCTCCAATCAGAGCTCCAAAGAAAGGACCAAGAATAATTCCCCATGGTCCGGTAAAAAATCCTATAATCAGGCCAATAGTGGCGCCTCTTGTAGCATACTTACTGCCGCCAAATTTCTTAGTCATCGTAACCGGAAAAAAATTATCAGCTATAGAAACTACAACTGCAATTACTGCAGTAATAATGAGACAGGCCAGCGAAATATCATTAAAATCAGAAAAATATGCAGCCAGCAGACCCGCCCAGGCAAGAGGAGCACCCGGTAAAACCGGTACAAAGGTTCCTAAAAATCCAACCAGAAGCAGAACGCCTGCTACAAGACACAAAATTACACTAATTCCTGTACTCATTTTCCAGCCTTCCCTAAAACTTCTAATTCAGGATAGAACTTTTTCCATCTTGCAAGCTCATCATCAAATTTTGCCCCTTCCATGGTTTTAAAATCAAGATCAATTGAAACAATCTCATTTTTAAGACCAATTACGGCATCTGCAATGCAAGGCTCAAAAGATTTACCCTTTTCTTCTTCAAAAACCTTAATTGCTTCATCGATAGACTTAGGTTCTTTATAAAGTCTCGGACTGATTAAAGCATCCAGAACATCAGCAGCTGCAAGAATACGGGCACAAAGAGGAATGGTATTTCCTGCAACTCCATAAGGATATCCGCTTCCATCCCATCTTTCATGATGATAAAGAGCCATTTCTTTAGCGATTATATTGAAAGAACCATCATCTATAAGAGGCATACCTTCAAGTATTTTTCTTCCTTCCATAGGATGGGTTTTCATAATCTCGTATTCTTCTTCTGTATACTTTCCAACCTTGTTTACAATTCTCTGAGGAATTCTGATTTTACCGGCATCGTGCAAAAGGGCCGCCAGCATATAGCACTCTATTTTTTCCTCTGTCAGTTCTTCTTCATAATAACCGCTGTTAGCCAGTTTTTTACAGATTTCCTGTACATATTTTCCAACATGATAATTATGAGTAACACCAAATATATCAAAAGAACCAAAGCTTTTTACAACAAATTCAACAATCTTATGCTGATTTTCACTAAGGCTTTCGTTGCGGGAATTAAGTTCCTTGTTCAGTTTTTCAATATATTCATTCTTTTCCTGAAGTTCTTTATTTGTATTGAACTGCTCCAGCGTTTTTTCGTTCAGTCGCTTGTAGGCACCATCCTTATCTGCATTAATGGACATAAGGCGGCGGAAAGTTTCATACGTTCTTCTGGAAAGAAAGTCGGTAACCAGAAATACAAAAATAAACTCAATAATTACACCCGGAACATTTTCTACAAACCAGCGCATAGGAGTTTTTACGCCACTTAAAACCAGGGTAACGGTTGCAGATTTCAGCCAGTAGGCAAATACTGTAAGAATAAAATTGATAATTGTGGTTATTCTTGTGAGACGGCGGTTATAATAAAGACAACTGATAAATGGAGCAAATGCCCAGGAAATAGTAAGAACAATAACACCCTTAAAGCCCAGCAAAAAAACAAAGCCCGAAATAGCAATAAGGCCAAGATACATAGTAACATGCTGAAGAGTCTTTTTTCCCGTTTTATTCAGTATACAGCAAATAGAAGCCATCACAAGGGTATATAAAAAGACCATTACTGCATAAAGGGTTGGTACATACCAGACCCCCACATAGGTAAGGGCAACAAATGAAACTGGAACTATGAGTGCCCAAAAAAGAATGACATAGATTCTCTTGTTGATATTAACAATATTTTCAATAAAGAAAGAATCTTCTTCAGTAATAGGCATTTCTATCTCCTGTGTATGAACGTCCAGGCCTCTTTTTTTCAAGCTGGAAAACCTGTCTATTACTTTTTTTAAATATTATTTAATTATAGCATGAGTAAAACGTTTTCGCAAATTATTAACAATTAATAAATATTTATGTAACTTGTAAATAATAATGTCGCCAGTTTCTTTAAACTGGTGATATTTTTTTATATTGGAATCTTAAAATTCATACCTATATGTTTTTGAAGTTCCA